>ERZ1370068.8002-contig-6886_pt1 | contig 84553 bp, 156 predicted proteins | sample MGYA00561227_ERZ1370068 | MGnify/ENA primary metagenome ERZ1370068 (study PRJEB38410, sample SAMEA6850437) | metagenome | study: Metagenomic assessment of the ecological functions of the soil: analysis of the soil microbiota associated with the...
AACCACTCGACATCTCTCCGTATCTTTAGAATCAGCAGTTTACAGGCTAGTGGCTGAGCCGGCAAACCCGAATTGTGTAGCGAATTGTGTAAGACCCCTAATGTGCCGCGATCACTTACGGCCACGCGGGTCCGTGTGAGCCGGCGCGCTGCGGACGAGCGCTTCCAGTATAAGCCGCAGCGTGGGTGAACGAGAGCCCAGGGGCTTCCGACGCGGCCTCAGATCGCGGTTCGCAGAGAGCTACCGAATCGAGAACGACGGGCTCCCGCCCACATCATCAGGGCCTCCTCCAAACGGCGAGCCGCGCTGCCACCGTGCGAGCTTCTTCCGCGGCATTCCGGCAGATCGCGAGCGTGAATACGTCGCGTAACAACGGGCCGACCGCCGTCTGGGTCCCGGAAACCTACCGCGATGTCCCGTTCCTTCCGCCGGCGGTACCTCTGCGCGAGAGCGCTTTGGAGCAACGGCACTCGAAGCTGCGCCCGCCAGCCCTCCGGCGGTCGGTGGTCTAGCGGGGCCGCATGATGCACCCTCACGGCGATTGACGTCCACCCAGGCGACACTTCACCGCCAGGAGAAGGAGTTCGCTGCCCAAGTTCAGCTCGACCCTGATCATCACGTCGGCGACCATGGGGTCATTCTGTTCCACCTCAATCTATATGGCGCGTCGAGGCGTCGCAATGGCCGCATCGATCCGCCGAGTGTTGTTCAGCCCATTACGCTGGCAGGCTTGAAGGAGGTAGGCGCCGGCTCGGGCGCGGTCGGTGCCCCTTGTGTACCCGATATGTGCGCGAGTTTGCCGATGCGCGCATACCCAATGCGACGGACGTGACGTTGCCGGATAGATTCGCCTGCGCCCAACGCGTCGGACTGCGACGGCAATCCTCAAGGGAACGGTATGGCTGAGCCTCCCATTTTTGCCGGTCAGCGTCAGCAAGCAATGAAAGCTGTTCTCGAACGGCACGGTGATCAACTCGACAGAGACACTCGACTTGTGGCTGAACGGATTCGAGCACCACCGCGACGCGGACAAGCGCAACCAGTTTGAGGCCCTCCAAAGCGAGACGCTGCCGGTCAGAGGTCTCATTGAACTTGCTTGCCGGCATTGTGCTCCGACCGAGTTCGGGCCGTGCTGGACATCGGCAACGCAATCTATAACGTGCGTCGAAACGTGGCGATCTCTCCGTTTCCTGGCGATGAGATTCGTCGCACCTGATCAGCTCAGTGCCGTTGCTACAGTCACCGGGACCCAGGCATTTCGCGTCTTGATCGTCGGTGCGGGCGGGCTCTCAGTTGTCGAGTGCTGGAACGACTGTGGACGCTAATGCGCCGGCGCAGCCGTGCGGTCGAATTTGGCACACGACAGCGGAGGAACGCCTCGAGGGACTTTTGCGTTCTCTGAGAGCTCGCCATGAGCGATACTCCAGACCTGACCGCCGGCTATTGCGATATGGCCCGGACGCACTGCATGCGCCCGTCAGGTCTGACTCGGTGGAGTGAGCCTATTCTACTTCCGGCAGTTCAATGCAAAGGCGTATTCGAAGAAGTGTCCTGAGTCAATGGCGAGCTTTACTGTGTCAAGGATCGCATCGGTCGCGAGCGTAGAGCTGTGTCGTGGTGATAGGCGTCCGGATCGATGCCCGCGAGCGTGCGCTCTCATGGAGCGTATAGAAGAGCGCGGCGACCTGATTTCATCTTCTGGCTGATCACTCCGGAGTGGTAATATTCTTTCGCGCTCGTCGCTGAGGAAACTTCTTGCTGGACATCCTCGCCGTAGATCTCCGATATGCGCTGCGTATCTTCCGCCGGAGCCCCGGTTCCACCGCAACGGCTGTCGTCTCCCTGGCAGTCGGGATTGCCGCCGCTACAGGGCTGTTTAGCATCGTGAATGCGGCATTACTGAATCCCTTCCCATTCGCCGACATCAATCGGATCGTCAGGCTTGACATGATCGACAAAGGCAAGCCGCGTGGTCTGTCTGTCACGGCGCGACAGCTCGTCGCCCTTCAACACAGCGACGTCTTGGACGGCGCCTTCGCCTCGAACACCTGGGAGATGACGCTGACCGGCCAGGACCTCCCAGAAGCGGTGCGCACCCAGTATTTTTCAGCAAACGGTTTGAACGTACTCGGGGTTCCGCCCCTCCTCGGACGAGTCTTCAACGAGGCGGACGGGCCGGCGGGCGAGCAGCCCCAACGGGTCGTCGTGCTCACCTATCGGTTCTGGCAGCGACACTTCGGCGGGCGGCCTGAGGCAGTGGGGCAGACCGCTCTATTTAAACCGCGAACCCTACACCGTGATTGGCGTGCTGCCACGTCAATACTTTTACACTGGTCCGGAGATTCTCGTTCCCATTCATCTGACGTTCGATCCGAACTTCGCATGGAGCGTCCAGGCCCGTCTCAAGCGGGGCGTCAATCCACGCATGGCCGAACAGCGACTTCAGCCGCTCTTCGACCAATTCGCCAAGGAGGCCCCGCAACGCTTTCCGAAGGAGGTGCGTCCGCTCGCACGAAGTCTGGTGGAGACACAAAGGGCGGCCGGCTTTGTGCCGACCCTCCTGTTGATCTTCGCGGCGTCTATGTTGCTGCTCCTGCTCGCATGCGCGAACGTGTCCATCCTGCTGTTGGCGCGCGGGACCTCGCGGGCGCATGAGTTCGCCGTGCGGGCCGCCATAGGGGCAAGTCGTGGACGGTTGATGAGGCAGCTCCTCGTGGAATCGCTGCTCCTGGCATTCAGCGGCGCCGCACTGGGCGTTGCGGCGGGCTACTGGGGCCTGCCGGCTATGCTCAGGCTCTTGCCCCCAATTCGGTTCCGGTCGGGAACCTCATGGCAGTGCCCGTCAATGTACCGGTCTTGCTCTTCAGTGCGGGCCTTGCGATGGCGTCGGCCCTGATGTTTGGACTGTCACCGGCCTTGTCGTTTTCGCGCCCACGCCTGACGGCGACTGCCCGGACGACCGCCGGCGTCGAAAGCCGGCGAGCGCATCACCTCCTGCTCGCGGCTCAAATTGCGCTGACGGTGCTGTTGCTCGCGGGCACCGGCGCGGCCGTCCGGGTGCTCATTGGTCTGTACCGGACATCGCTTGGCTACGATCCGCACAATGTGATCATCGCTTCGATCAACCTTCCAGACGGATCAGCGCCCACGACCAGTCACACGGAATGGGCCGACCGCGCCACGTTCTACGAGCGCCTACGGAATCGAATGGCAGACGTGCCCCAGGTCGAATCCGGTCGCGCTCGCCACCTACAGCGGGATACCACCCCGGTCGGGCGAACGGTCGGTGGTCGAAGTTCCCGGACGGGACATGACAGGAGACGAGGCACCGATTCTCCAACGGATCAGCGCCCACTACTTTGCGACGATGAAAATCCCGCTCATTCGAGGCCGCGTGTGGTCAGATTCAGAGAGCGCCGGAACGCCCCACGTCGCCGTCGTCAACCAAACGATGGCTCGTGAGCTGTTGGCCTGACGAATCCGCGATTGGACGGCGAGTTCGGATGCCCGAGTACATCAAATCACCCACCTATTTCAGGCTGGCGGCGCCCGGCAGCGACGGCTGGTTCGAGATCATCGGTGTTGTCGGCGACACACCCAATGTCGGTCTCCATGAGCCGCCGGCGCCGTCGATCTACGTGCCGTACACGCTCATGTTGAGCGATTCCCTGAATGTGATCCTGCGGACGAGTCACGATCCACTTTCGATGACCCGATCGATTCGGGAGGCGGTGCGGACCGTCGATCCCAATCAACCAGTGAACGTGGTACGCACGGCGGAAGACGTGCTGGCAAGCGCGGGTTGGGCCCGTGAGCGGTTCGTGACGTTGCTTTTGCTCGGCTTCGCGGTTTTGCGCTGATGCTCGCAGTCGTCGGGCTCTACAGTGTCGTGTCGTACTCGGTGTCGTGCCGGTTCAAAGAATTTGGCATCCGTATGGCGCTCGGTGCCGGTCGCGGGCGCATCGTAAACGCTGCGGTGCAGCCGGCGGTCTTGGCCATCGTCGCGGGCCTCTTCGCTGGTCTCGCATTGAGCGTGGGGCTTAACAAGGTTGTAGCCCAGTGGTCGATCGGCAATCTGAACGATCCGGTCGTGCTCGTCGCCGTCAGCCTGGTGCTGTTTGTCGTGACGATGATGTCCGCCGCGATTCCAGCGAACCGAGCTGCCTCGATTCAGCCGGCAGACGCGCTTCGGATCGACTGAACAAAGGCCCGCCGCGCCGATCGAGTGGCGCGCCGATGGAGTGTGTGAAGGGGATCAGTGTCAATTATCGCCCGTAGGCCGGATCAGAACGCGTACATCGAGCGGTTCAATCGCAGCTATCGGACTGAGGTCCTGAACGCGCATCTCTTCGAATCGATCGCGGAGTTACGGGCGCTCGCGGACACCGTGGTTGCAATCGACAACAGCGAGCAGCCTCATGACAGCCTCGGCCGAGTGCCGCTCGCTCGGACGTTTCTCCAGCGAGCGCCTTCAATCAGCTCGGAAAGTCTCTTCGCAGTGTCTACTTGACGGAAAGCTCACGTCACGGCGTCGCGGAGAAGTGCCGCTCAGGTTATGTAGAAACTGTGTAAAGGTCGTCTCGAAACTACCACACAAGCACCGACGTTTACGGGCTCACATAGAGGCATTCTGCGGCGGGAAGTCGTTGAATCGATTGTCGCCAACAGATCGGCCGATGGGCATGGGCGCGATGCGCGCGTGCCTGCGACGCGTGCGTTTGGTGCTGACGTGGCGACGCCGCTCGACACTGGATAATAGAGACGCGCTCCACTTCACGGCCGACGACGTCGTCTTCGCGCGCCACCGACGAAATTCAGTAGCACGCTGGCGGTTTCGACCTCGTCCAGCCGCACGCCGAGCCGTCGATCGGTCAATTCAGCCCACCTCACCGTCACCGGCGGGCGGCTCATTCCGCTAGTGCCGCCGGTGCCGAAAGCGCATAGCAACCCGGACGCCCGGCGGCAAGGATTTGGCTTTGGTACGGACGCCGTTCAAGGACGACGTGCTGCTTGGACGCGATCCGCAGTGCCATCGAGCGCAGTCGCGCCGCACCTCCGTCTCGATTCGGAGATGCGAGGCCTTGAGGAACTGCTACGCGTCACTGACTCCGCGCGAACGCGAGGTGATGGCGCTGGTCGTCTCCGGGCTGCTGAACAAACAGATTGGTGGCGAACTCGGGATCAGCGAGATCACCGTGAAGGCGCACAGAGGTCAGGTCATGCGCAAGATGAAAGCCGACTCTCTTCCTGACCTGGTGACAATGGCGGCGCGCCTCGGCCTGCGGTCTGCGCCGAAGCACTGACAGTCAGCCAACCGTCCGCTCCCAGCTTCCGTTCTGTGGTCCGCTCTTCCGACGCGCACTCGATAAGTCGTCGAACAGATCCCATGCCTTGCCAAGCGTGCTCAATCGACCACTCTGACATCTCTCCATTTAGAATAAATAACTTACGGTCGCGCGGCGATCACGTTTCCGACGATTGTGATAAGTCCTCCAATGTGTCAGCGATCACTTACGGGCGTTTCCAGTATAGCCGCGCCCCTACTGCTCGCTCGGCGAAACGACCCAGGCGCGTCAATCCTGCGAAACTGAACAAGTGCAATCTCGTGGTGCGTGACAGTCCTATCGCCGCACGGCGAACTCAACTGCGAACTGACGCGAGGGTCCAGGACGTCCGCCAAAGGCCGTGGGCGCCGTCCCGAAGGTCGCCGTGATGTAGTCCGTGTTCGTGAGGTTTCGGGCGTACGCGGCGACAGCCCACCGACGATGGCTGGGGCCGTATTCGACGCGGGCGCCGAGCAGGCCATACGGACCCTGTCGCTGGATGCTGTCGTTGAACGGCGTGTAGAACACCGTCGACTGCGCCGTCGCGTCGGCCGCGATCAACAGTCGTCCCGATCGGCCGACGTCGCCGCTCCACTCGATCCAGAAGCGCCCCGCCCATTCCGGCGCATTGTTCAACCGGTTGCCCGCCACGTCTCCGGTGACGCCGTTGTTGGCAACCGCGATGTATTGATCGTAGGTGGCGTCCAGCCAGGTCACATGCCCCCGGCTTCGATGCCGCGCCCGATCCGTGACGTGTTCTCGACTTCGACGCCGCGAATGGTCGCGGCTGCGGCATTGCGGATGTCGAAGACCCCGATCCCGATGGGCGTCTGCACCTGCAGGTTCGTGTAATCCATGACGAAGGCAGACACGGCGAGCCTGGAACGGCCGCCCATGAGCGCACCCTTCCATCCGCCTTCGTAGCTCCACGCCCACTCCGGAGCGTAGCCGCGGCCCGCCGCCGTTGACGACGGGTTGAAGCCGCCGCTCTTGAACCCTCGCGTCGCCGACACGTACCCGAGCGCGTCGTGCGGCAGCTTCATCTCGAGGCCGATCTTGGGCGTCCAGGCGCTGTGCGCAATGGAATCGGAATACCCGTAGACCGAACCGGGCACCGCCATCTCCGGAGCATCGAGGCTGTAGCGTCCTCCGGCGTTGTCGATGTCCTTCTCTTCGCGCGTGTAACGAACGCCGGCGGTTGCCGAGAGCCGGGACGTCAGTCCGACCGTCGCCTGTCCGAACACCGCGCGGCTGGTCGCGTCGACGCGCGGGTCGAGCCGAACCTGGAATCCTGCTGCCGGCTGATCGACCCAGAAAGACTGGTGATCGAATTCGTCGAAGAGAAACACACCACCGACCCATGTCAGCCTGGGCTGCTGGTGCGAGATCGTGATCTCTTCCGACAGCTGATGCTGCCACTCGTGCTGGTGCGTCGTGATGAGGTCGAGCTCGGTGATGTCGGCATCGACGAAGAATTCGTAGTCCAGGTTTCGATACGCGGTCAGGCTGACCAGGGTGGTGGATGGCGTGAGTGCCGTCGTCAGGCGGGCGCTCGCGCCGTACTGCAGCGTGCGATTCCAGGCGAGCGCCGACGCCCGAACGTCGTGAAGGTCGGGCGGGTTGTCGAACGTCAAATCCCGGCTTCGCCGCGATCACTTTGTTGAAGGTCAGCGGCGTCCCGCCCTGGTGATCGACGTCGCTCGACAGCAACAGGTCCGTCCGGCGATCGAAGACCACGCGCAGCTGGCCCCGTGCCGCGGTGACATCGTCGCCGCCCAGCGGATGATCCGGATGTTCGAGGTCGCGGACGTAGCCGTCGCGGACGCCCCGCGCGAACGCGACAGACCCCATCACCCTGTCGCGCTTGAGCGGCCCGCCGATCCGCGCGTCGGCGCGAAGCTCGCCGAAGTTCCCGGCGGTAAGTCTGGCGGATGCCTGGAAGTCGTTCGTGGGCGCCTTGGAGATCAGGTTCAGCGCTCCACCGACCGCATTGCGTCCATACAGCGTGCCCTGCGGTCCGCGCAGCACCTCGATGCGATCGAGATCGACCAACTGCACGAACGCCATCGCCGGTCGGGCGAGATAGACGCCGTCGAGGTATATCGCCGAGCTCGGATCCGAACCCGCGTTCACGACATTCGCCCCGATCCCACGGATCGTGAGTTGGGCAAAACCGGCGTTCTGAGAAAGCGTGACGGACGGTGCGAGCCCAGCAGCCTGGCCCACAGTCCGCGCGCCCAGGCGCCCGAGCTCGGCGTCCGAGACGGCGGAGATCGCCATCGGAATCGTTTGCACGTCGCGCTCGCCCGCCTTCGCGGCCGTGACGATCGTTTCTTCCACGATGGCGACGCGCAAGGTGAAGGACACGCGTGATCCGGTCGCCGGCCCGCACTCGCAGGGCACGACGTGCTGCCTCAAACCCGCTCAGTTCTGCGGAAATCTCGTAGTCGCCTTCCGGAAGGTCGTCAAACGTGAAGTCGCCGGCCTCGCTGGTTTGCGCTTCACGGTCTGTACCACCCTGAATCGTCATACGAACGCCTGAGAGTGGGGCACCGGTCTGGTCGTAGATGGAACCAGAAAGCGCTCCCGTGGGCTGTGCGTGTGCGGAGGCCGGCCCGCACCACATCACCAGGACCGCAGCGATCGCCGCATTCATGCCGATGCGAAGAGGCATCAGTTCACCTTCGCAGGACAACGCCGTAATTGCGCCCGATCGCCTCACCGTTGTGAGTCAGGGCCGGGACATTCGTGATGGCAAAATATACTACTTGCTCGTCCCAGTCGTGCCCTGTAGGCTCGACGCCTCATGGCCGCTCCAGCGATGTCACGCTACCGTCCACGCGCCGCCAGCGCGCGGTCGGCCCAGGTCGATCACGGAGGATACCGGCAAATAGCAGCCGTTTCTCGCAGACTCGCATGTGCGGCGTTGGCGGGCTGGCTGGTGCTCGGTGCGGTCGTCGAGCGAAGCCCAGGTCCCCGTCAAACAGAGTCCTGGTGCTGCAATCGTTCGACCGCGGCAATCTGGTTGCCGACTTCTTCACCGGCCACTTCCGTGTAGAACTGGACCAGCGTGCCGGGACGCCCGTGAACGTCGTCCAGAGTCGTCGTCGGCCCGACTGGGTTTGTCGGCGCGCCAGAGCGAGACGTTGTCGACTACATCCGCGCCACCTTCACCGATCGACCCAAGCCGAATCTCATCATGACTGTCGGCGGGCCCGCGGCGGTATTCGCGCGCAAGCACCGATGAGCAACTCTTTCCCGACACGCCGCTCCTGTTTGCCGCTGTCGATGAGCGATTTCTGCGGGACGCGCCCCTTGGCGAGAACGAGACCGCCGTCGCGGTCCTCAACGATTATGCTCGGCTGATAGAGGAAATCCTGCAGCTGCTGCCCCAGACCAAGCAGGTGTTCATGGTGATGGGGTCCGGACTGCTCAGCACATTCTGGCGTCAAGAGTTCGACGAAGAGTTCAGGCGATTTCACGACCGGCTGACGTTCGTCTGGTCCGAGGAACTGTCCCTTTCGGAGATCTTGCGCCACAGTGCGAACCTTCCACGCGCACTCGGCGATTTTCTATCTCACCTTCGGCACCGACGCGCAGGGCGGGGCGTATGCGGACGAACGAGTGCTCGCCGACCTTCACGCCACGGCGAATGCTCCCCTGTTTGGGATGCAGAGCGTCTACTTCGGCTCTGGGGTGGTCGGCGGAACGATGATGTCCATCGACGACCTCGCTCGCAACACCGCCGACGTGGCCATTCGACTCTTGAACGGCGCGCCGCCGAGCAGCATCAAAGTGCCGCCACAACGGCCAGGTCAACCGATGTTCGACTGGCGCGAGCTGCAGCGGTGGGGCATCGCGGAGAGCCGGTTGCCGGCGGGCAGCGTCGTGCGCTATCGCAGTCCGAGCCTGTGGCAGCGAATACAGGCTGCACGGTGCTCGAGCGCGGTCGGGGCGCTGTTCATCCAATCGCTCCTGATTGTCGGGCTCCTGTACCAGCGCCGCGCACGGCAGCGGGCCGAGATCGGACAGCCGAAGGAACCTGGCGCTCGCCGCCGACGCCAGTCGTCGTCAGACGATGTCGGCGCTGACGAGCTCGATTGCCCATGAGCTCGGTCAACCCCTCAGCTCGATGATCCACAACGCCCAGGCGGGTCGGATGATGATCACCGCCAATCGTGCGACGCCCGACACGATGGGCGAGATCCTTTCCGACATCGAGAGCGAGGGCGTCCAAGCCACACAGATCATCGATCGGCATCGGACAATGCTCCGAAGTCATCAACTGGACAAGAAACCGATCGACCTTCACGCCGTGATACATGAAAGTCTTGCTCTCGTCGCTCACGACATGAGAGCGCGGCAGATCGAGGCCACCGTCAATCTGTCGTCGAATCCCTGCATCATCACCGGCGATCAGGTGCTCTTGCAGCAGGTGCTGGTGAACCTGGTGATGAACGCCATGGACGCGATGGCCGAGACACCTCCGGCGCGTCGTCGCGTCACCATCAGCACCGAAGTCAGGGCGGCCGATGTCGAAGTCTCGGTGCGCGACACTGGAACGGGTTTGCCGGCGCAGATCAACGGCACGCTGTTCACACCATTCGTCACGACGAAAGCGCACGGCCTCGGGATAGGACTCACGATCACGCGAACGATCGTCGACGCGCATGGTGGCACCATCGATGCCCACAACAATCCCGAAGGGGCGCGACATTCACGGTCACCCTGCGCCGCAGCGAAACGCCCAAGATCCTGTCAGGCCCGCCGAGTGCCGCATGACATCCCTCGCAAGACACACTGGGCCCGCAACGAGCAAATCCGGCGCGCCTGCAACGATGCGGCCGTGGTGCTGGACGCTTCCGCGTTCCCGAGTAACCACGCTGGCCGGATGGATTCTCGTATATGCTCGATGGTGGTTCCCGAGCACGTCGTTGGAGGTCAATGTTTGCCCAAGCGACCCCGCGTGCTGCTAGCCGAAGACCACCCTGGAGTGGCGAAAGCCGTCTGCCGGGTGCTGGCACTGGACTGCGAAGTCGTGGGAAGCGTCGCAGACGGCAGCGCAGTGCTGGAAGCAGCGCAACGACTCCAACCCGACGTGATTGTGGTCGACCTCAACCTGCCCAACGTCAACGGACTGGAGGCGTGTCGTCAGATCACGCAAGTGAACCCAGAAGCGAAAGTCATCGTGTTCTCGGCGATGAACGATCCGGACGTCACGCAACGATCCTTCGAGGTCGGAGCATCTGCCTTTGTGTATAAAGGGGCGGGCGACGGCGGCCTGCTATCGACCGTCAAACGCCTGTGTGACGACCGAGGTTGATTAAACCGATCGATCACGCTCGCCAAAGGAGCTCGCCGAGCTTCCGGCCAGCGTCGCCGTTCCTCGTAGGCTCGAGCAGACGTCGTCTCCTGACTTGTCGCTAAATGGAAATCACGATTGTGATTGGCTCGGTGTCGCTCGACGGCTTCGCTTTCCAAGCGTGCTCCTTCATCCGCCTCCGCTCGCGCTTGAGTTCATCGCGAGCTACGGCGAGATGTCCCGCTGAAGCGGCGTAGCCGCGGAGGAGGACAACCACTCGGACATCTCTCCTTCGACTCGCTGTCCCGAACTCAGTGCTCGCTCAGGGCAGGCCGCGCGAGTGGAATCAATGGCTTACCTGAAGGCGGATCGCCGTGCAAAAGCAAACTATGACGTCACTGTGACGCGAGCTCTTCGCTGACGTCGAACGATCGTCTCGATCGACAGCGTCTCGTCGCCGCTCGGCTCATGAAGGCCTCGATTCTACTGCTCATCCGGACCGCCGGCATGCCCGATGGCCTCGCGCCGTCGCGTCATCGAGACGATTCGGCAGCTCGATCCAAATCGGCCGATCGATCACCTGCAGAGCTCGAGGAAATCCGTGACGAGATGATCAGCGCCGCAGCGGCTCAACGCCACGCTCATCGGCCTGTTCGCCGGGCTGGCGCTCGCCATCGCCACCGTCGACGTCGCCGGCGTCCTCACGTTCTCTGGTCAGCCAGCGTACGAACGGGCTCGGCATCCGCGTAGCGCCCGGCGCCGAGCGCGGCACGATCCTGCTATGCGATTGCGAGGGAATCGTTGAGTGCCTGTTGCAAGAATGAGGGAGTCAGCTGTTCGAGGGCGGATGTTGAGGAGACGTCCTATCGCGGTCGCTCGATCGATTCGCGCTTCGGTTTGGGAGGCAGGAATTCGTAGCCGATCGCATCCGCTAGATACCAGCCCACAATCCCGCAGAGAGCCGTCGCTCATCTCCTGGCATTTGATCCGATCGCGCCGGGTGTCGCCCTCGCCTTCAGCTGGAATCGCCATGAACGCCGTGATGATCCTCGAACGGTCGGCGCTCAACACCTGCAGGACCGACGGCGCCATGAGCCTGAACAGGTATGTGCCCGCGAGAAGGCTGGCGCCCGGAATCTCCATCGCCTGACCGAACGTCAGGAGATGTTCCCCCGGTCGAAGTCAGGCCGGAGCGGGCCCTGCGTGACGTTCACGAGGAACGTTCGTGATTGCACCAGTTCGTGCTGGGCGGCGGCCGGCTGGGCCAAGACGGAGCAGACGAGGCCGACGAGCGGCAGCACGCGGAGCGCGATCCTCACGTGGTTCTCTCCCCTTCGACTGTTTCGAGATGAATCGAGACCGAGCGCAGCCGGCTCGATCGCTCTACGCGACACGGAGTGATGAAGACAAGACGCGGGCCAGGCCTGGCCCGCGTTTTTCAGCCAGACAGCTCCGGCCCTCGCCAGGCGTTGTCAAAGAGGGTCACGACCGACGGTGGCGGCGGCGGCTTCGGCGGAATGCGAGGCGGATTCGGCGGCTTCCGTAGTGGTGGCCGCCGATAGCGGCGTGAAGGGCGGCGGTTACGCCAGCTCTTCCCACACGCGTCACAGGTCGACGATCACATCGACGGCCGTTTCCATGTTCTGCACGGACACCGAAGAGTTCCGGTGTATCCGGCCTGTCGCGCGCGATGGAGCAGCCCACCGACCGCAATCACGGGTCCGCGGTCAGCGCCTCGACGAGGACCTCGCGATAGGCCTCGGCTTTTGATGAGCGGCCGACGTGGGTGATTGAGCGTGGCGTCGTGAACGCAGTGCTCGCGCACGTCCAGCGCGCACCATGGCGCCTCGTAAGGGCTGTTGAGATGAATCTCGATCGGCTTCGATCGCGCCTGATCATCGGATCACCGAGCGACGCGCAACGGCAGCGCCGGCGCGGCCGCTACCGCCCAGGCTCGTCCGTCCCCGCAAAAATCTTTTCGCACGGCCGCGCTTGAAGATCCGGGCGCGGCCCGCTAGCCTGCGGATGAACGAACAAGACGAAACAAAAGGAGGCTATCGTGGCGACAACGCAAGAAGCTGTGCAGATCAGCGCTATCGTTCCCACCTTGACTGTCGACGATTTGCAGAAGAGCATCACCTTTTACGAGGCGCTCGGCTTCGCGATCGACGAGCGGTGGGAAGAGCAAGGGACGCTGCTCGGCGTGATGCTGCGAGCGGGCACGACCCAGATCGGCTTGAACCAGGACGATTGGAAGAAGGGGCGCGACCGCAAGAAGGGAATCGGCGTGCGCTTGTCCATCTCGACGCCGGGCAGCGTCGACGAGATCGCGAAGCGGGCGAAGAATGCCGGCATCACGCTCAAGTCGGAGCCGCGCGACACGGAGTGGAAGAGCCGCGCGTTCGAGGTCAGCGATCCGAGCGGTTTCCTGCTGACCATCTTTTTCGGAAGCATCGGCGTAGGCCGGAAACGCGGGCAGAATTGAATCAGCTGCTCAAGCCTCGCAAGGCGCGTTACGCTGATTCTCGAAGGCGCTTCACGGCCGCGGCGCACTGGTCTGCGCTGCGGGCGTGAGCTTCAGCAGTTTGCCATTCTGGCTGTCGGTGAGCACGCTACACGGCACCATCCTGGAACACCCGAACGTCGCGAATGCGCTCGTTCAAATCCAGGAGGAGCGGTCTCCTCGTTGACCACCTTGTCGTCCTTGCCCAACTCGAGACGGAAGATCGCCTGGCCGGCCAGCCCCCAACCAGCACGCTCGTCCTCCACTGCGGGAACAGATTGCCCTGATAGAACGCCAGGCCGGATGGCGCGATGATCGGATCCCAGTAATAGCGCGGCTGCTCCAAGCCCTTCCTTCTCGACGATGCCCTCGCCGATCTTCGTCCCGGGGTAGTTGATGCCGTGCACGATCACGGGCCAGCCGTAGTTCTTGCCTCTTTCGATCAGATTGAGCTCATCGCCGCCGCGCGGACCATGCTCGGTTTCCCACAGCCGTCCGTCCGGCGCAAACGCCAGGCCCTGCGGCGTGCGATGGCCCATCGACCAGACTTCCGGCAGCCCCAGCGCCGGATTGCCGGGCGCGGCTTTCCCTTCCGGCGTGATGTGGACCACCTTGCCCAGGTAGGTGTCGCGTTGCTGTGCCTGCAGCGGGATCGGATCGCCGGTGGAGCGGTCGCCGATCGAGACGAACAGGTTGCCGTCCTTCGGATCGATGGCGATTCGCGCGCCGGCCTGGCTGACGCGCGCTGTTGGTGACGGGCGACGGTCTGAAGCAGGGTGTTCACGTTCGACAGCGTGCCGGCGTCTTCATCGAGAACCGCGCTGGCCACCGCCAGCGCGCAGCTGTTCGCGTCGACGTTGCGCACGTAGGCGAAGAAGATTCGGTGGTTGGTCGCGATAGTTCCGGTCCAGCGCCACGTCGAGGAGACCCGCCTGTCCACGGACATAGATCGGCGGCAGGTTCTCGGTGATCGTGTGGAACGACGAGCCGTCGCTGTTGAGGATGCGGAATGCGGCCAGGCTTTTCGGTGATGAGAAAACGTCCGCTCGGCAACAACGCCACCGCCCACGGATTGTCCAGGTTCGCTGGCGATGGTGGTGACGCTGACGTCCACGGTCTTGTGATAGGGCGCGTGCGTCTGGCCGGGAAACACGGGATGGTCGGTATCCAGCTCCGGCGGTCGCCTGTCGATCGGCTGGCCTTCGACCCTGAAGATCTCGAACGGTGGTCGGTCTTGCGCCGCGTTCCCTCTCCCTGTGCGTCTGCGCGGCCAGCATTGCCGAACTCATCGAAGCGCCGCGGCGGTGGATGCAGTTTTCAGTGGCTTCATTGAACGTCCTCTTGCCCCACACAAGTATGCATCGTTCTTGAATGCCGAGCGGCTACGTCGAGATCCGGTGCCGACGGCTGCACCGGCTACTCGGTGCGGAGCAAGACAACCGGATCCGAGGCGGCGGCGCGACGGGCCGGTAGAAGCAGGCGGCGAGCGCGACGACGAGGACCGCCGCCGCCGTCACTCATCGCAGGTCAACGGGTCTCGTGGCGCGACGCCGATTGCGTAACCTGAGACTGTGGCTCCGCATCGACTGTGACATGCGTGTGACGTGACCCGATCGATCGCTTGGTGCGGCTATCTTTCGAGGACGTGTCGGACATGAGCCGCTGATTCACTCTCCCGGCGTGGATCACGGTGCGTCGCCGGACTCACCGCATCCTGTGATGCTCACCGCATCCCGTGATGGCTCCCCTTTCAGCCGTCATTGCTCTGCATCTCCCGCCGCGTTCATTCCATTGTTCGTGTGTTCTGCGTGCATGCCCCGCGGCATCGACGGGCACGCGCGTTGCTTGTCGCGCTGCGCCAGGTCGATGGCCATGAGGCCGCGTGTCGCTGCTGCTGAACACTCATCGTGCGAAACCACGCTGCGGTCGTCTTGGTCCAGATGTTTCTGAACAACTTTTTATGGAGGCACATCATGGTTAAGCGACTCTCTGATCAGCTCTCCGACCTGTCAGTTCGCGCGAAGAATCTCGAGACCGCCGTCGCGGCAGCGCAGAAGGAAGGACATGACAAGGTGGTGGCACGCACCGCCGAAGCGCGTGCGAGCGCGACAGCGTCGGTCGACAAGGTGAAGCAGTCGGTCAAGGCCGCCCGCGACGCCGGCTCCACGAAATGGGGGCGCAATGGAAGCAAAACTCGGCGCCGACATGGACGCGTTGAAGACGCGCGTCTCCGAGAAGAAGCGCGCGATTGACGCCAACATCGCCGAGCGCGATGCCGAGGACGCGGAGGACGACGCCAGCTTCGCGATCGACTATGCCATCGCGTCGATTGAGCAGGCAAAGCTGGCCGTCTTCGACGCGATCTCCGCCCGCCTCGACGCGGAGGCCGCGAAGGCGCCGCGAAAGACGACGGCGTAGGCCGTTTGCATTCTGCCGATCTCGGGATTCTGTAGCGCGGCTGACACTGCCTGCGATGCGAAGGCTGGCGTATCGCGGAGTCCGACGAGACGGCGACTCTTCCTCACCCGTCCGGGGTTGCCGCGCCGATCGAGCCCACCAGATTTTTCATGTTGCGTTGGCAGCGGCGGCTCGCCGCGCGCGATGCGGCAGGGAACGCCTGAGGACCCGGAGCCCGCAAGGAGTCGGTGTCGTGCCACGGCTGGCGCCCTTCGCGGGAGCCGATCGTGACAGGCGGCATACGCCACGAAAAGCTGTCAGTGACGGCCATAGGGCGAGGATTGCCACAGGGCCCGCCCTACGATTGTCGGCCGCGTCTGTCAGACCCTGGCTGGGCGCTTCGACGCCCAGCACCTGCTCGAGCCACGGCTGCCATTTCGCGCGGATCGTTTCGACCTCGGCCGGCGTCTTTCCGTAGACCGACAGCATTGTATAGACGTAGCTGGTTCGCTCCGGCGCACGACATCGAGTGCGCGAGATACGCGTCGCCGAGCTCGGGAATGTTCACTTCGAGAATCGTGGGCGCGTGTTCGAAGACGATGGTGCCGCGTCGGCTTGACCGCAGCGACGAGACGCGCCCAGGCGTCCTCGGGCGAGCCGGACAGCTTGCCGACGACCTTGATCGTCGTGCGCGGCCTGCCGCCGTGATGTTCGAGATAGTGGCGCAGCGTGCGGAAGAAGGAGCGCCATCCGCTGTCGGTGCCGTTGTAGAAGCCGTCCCACTCCGGCGCGTCGGGGATGCCGGAGCTGACCAGCCGCAGCACCGTCTTGCCGTCGCGGCGCTCGATCGTATGCTCGTCGACCATCGGTGTCGTGCCGTCGTCAGCTTCGCCGCGCCCATCTCGAACGGCATGCAGCGTTTTCCGCAGCTTCCGGTTCGGCTCCCATTCGTCGATTCGGCTCTTGCCCCTCTCGCTCGCCGCCCCACGAAAGAGCTGATCGTGCCGCCGACGCCGGGCTCGACGCTGGCCTCCTCGACGAACCACCGCGTCAGCTCCTCGCCATCGCGTGATCGCCTTCCACACGGCTTTCAACCGGCGCGTCGATGACGATTTCGTGCTGTTGCGTTCTCGTGCCTTTGCCCGCTGGACGTTCGCTCATCACGCTCTCCTTGCGCTGTTGCGCTTGTTTCGATGCTGTTGCTGGCGTTGGTGCCGCGCGGTTTCCGCGGCGGCGTCGGCGGCGGTCTTCGTCACGACCGGATGCGAGCCGACGACGACACGAAAGCGGCGGCTCTTGGCGGTGGCGTTGTCGTATTTCGAGGCCAGCGTCGCGACCTGCGATGCCAGCTCCTCGGTGAACGCACGAAAGCGCCGCCGGCGACGCGAAGCCGATCTCGCAGTCCATCGTGAACGTCGCCAGGCGCTGCTCCACCGCTCGGGCCCGTTCGCGTGAGCACCGCGACGTCGCGGATCAGCCCGGTCGCGGTCGCGAGCAGGAACGCGCTCGAGAAGCGATCGCGGGCCTGGTGCGGATCGTCCGACAGCGCGCCGAGCAGCGCGGGGTTGACGACGAAGGCGCGCGACGTCACTTTGAGCAGGCGTTCGACGCAGCCGCGGCGCGGCCGTTCCTCGACGACTTCGAGAAAGCCCTCCCGTTCGAGCTCGCGCAGGTGGTAGTTCAGCGTCTGCCGCGACAGTCCGAGACGCGGCGCGAGAGGCTGGTCGCCGACTCCGGCTGGTGCATCTCGCGGAGGACGCGCATGCGCAGCGGCGAGAAGCGCGGCGGCGAGCTGGCTGGTGTCGTTGAGGACCTGCACGGGCGGGATTATCGATTAGACCAAATTATTTGTCAAATAGCGGTCGCACGTGGACCAGGCGTGAACGCTTGCCGCGTCCTCGCCGGCCCTGAGACGCTGGGACCCAGCCGGGCAGCTCCGACGCCTGCCGAATCCAACGTCGCCATGAGCTCCTCGTCGAGCTGGTCGTCGTCTCGTGGATGTCGAGGTAGCGCACTTCCTTGTGCTTGGACTCGCCGGGGGGAGAGGACGCAGCGACGTGCCGCGGAAGAAAGCCACCTTGACGTACTTCGTGAAGCAATGGAAGTTGAGGAACCAGCCCTGGCCCTCGATGCCATAGAAGGGCGAGTTCCACTTGACTGCCTTGCGCACGTCGGGGACGGTGCGCACGATGAGCGCGTCGAGGCGGCGCCCGACGTCGCGTTTCCAGCCCGGCATGGCCGCGATGTAGGCCTGCACGGGGGCGTCGCCGTCGGCCTTCGCGATCTGAGGGTTGCCGCCTGCGAGGAGGGCCGGCTTTGCGACCTTGCGAACCGGCGACACGGTACGCCTTGCGCCGCCTGGACCCCTTCGCAACGACTCGCTTGGTGGCCTTCTGTGCGACCTTCACCCACGCCGTCTTAGGCGTTTGCCGGCCATTGTGTTCACTCCACGGCTGGTCAGTTTGATCTTCATCGGCTCCCTTCGTCACTTTCTGACGTGTGATCAAAAGCAGAGTCGACGTCCGGCTCGGCAGTGAGCGCATCTTCATCGAGAAATGCATTCTGCGCGTCTTGAGGATCACTGACGTTGCGGGCGGCGGAGCCCGGATAACGTTGTTGACACAAGGCTACCCGACCGAATACACTGCAGTTCGTTCTGGACAGGTGCCATGACGGACCTCACCACTACGGCGTGGGCGGGGAAGTCGTTCGAGCAGCTGGGCGCGTGGGCCGAGTCGTATCGTCTACCGCAAGCAGCCGATTGTGACGCTCCGCTCGACGCCGAGACCTCGAGCGAGCATCGTCGAGTCCTGGCGATGGTCTCTACTTTCGGGCTTCTCTTCTCTCGTTGGGCTCGGCGCTCTGCCGAGGTGGGGGCGGGATGCCGCGCACATCGTCGATCACATCGTCTCCACGCGGCCCGCAACAACAAGTGACGTAGTCCCGTGTTCGTGAGGCGACTCTTATCTCGACTGAGCCAGCGCCACCGCGTCGGGACCCGCTGGAAATCGAAGCTGCCCAGACGCATCGTTCGCGGCGCGGTACACCGCCTCGGCCACGTCGGACTCGGTCGTCACCGTGGTCACCTGCGCAAATGACAGCGAGGATGGGCTGCGCGAAAGCCGCGTATGCCTCGGGAAACAGCCCGTCCATGCGCGATCCACCGTTGCTCGTAAAGCGCGTGGTCGGGCCGTAGCCCGGCTCAACCAGCTTGACCCGCACGTTGAACGCCTCGAGCTCGTGCGCGAGCGATGCCGGTGAACCCTTCGATCGCCATCTTGCTCGCGGTGTACGCGGCCGCCAGCGGCATCGGCGTCAGCGTCACGCTCGAGGTCACGTTCACCACCACGCCCGACCTCCGCGCGCGGAAGCTGAGGCAGCACCGCCTGCGTCATCGCCATCACGCCGAAGGTGTTGGTCTCGAACACCTCGCGCACCGTCGCCATCGGCGTGGCCTCGAAGACGCCGACGACCCCGATGCCCGCGTTGTTGACGAGCACGTCGACGGGCCCGCACGCCTCGATCGCGGCGGCGATGCTCTCGGGCTTCGTCACGTCGAGCGCCAGGACGCGGAGTCGCTCCGACCGCGGCAGAATGTCTTCGCGCGGCGTTCGCATGGTGGCGATCACGTTCCAGCCCTGCGCGTGAAAGTGGCGCGCGGTCTCGAGGCCATAGCCGGAAGAGCAACCAGTAATGAGCACGGTCTTCATGTCGACTCCTTCTCAGGTTCACCTTCTGGTGGACCGTAATCGTAGTCGCCGACTACTGTGGCCGCCACGACGAGGACTTCTACAACGTGGAGTCCGTATTTCATTTGTGAGCGTCCAGCCATGAACGACCCGCTCTCGGAAGTCATCGCGCTGCTTCAGCCGCGTGCCGTGTTCTCGAGGCGGATCAGCGGCGCCGGCCGCTGGGGTGTCCGCTACTCGGCCTTCGGCCAGCCGAGCTTCTGCGCCGTGCTCGAGGGCCGTTGTCGTTTGACCGTCGATGGCCACCGTCCGTTGACACTCGAGGCGGGCGACTTCGTGCTCCTGCCGGCGACGCCGGGTTTCACCATGTCGGGCTTCGAGCCTGTGAGATTTGAGCGCTTCGACCCGAAGGTGACGGCGACCGTGCCGGGCGAAGTCCGCCACGGCACGCGCGGCGGGCGACCCGACGTGCGGTTGCTCGGCGGCTGGTTCGTCTTCGACTCGCCCGATGCGGCGTTGCTGGTGTCTCTGCTGCCGTCGCGTCGTGCACGTGCGCGGCATCGAGCGGCTCTCGGTCCTGGTGCGCCTCGTCGGCGAGGAAGCCGAGCGAACGGAGGTCAGGCCGCGATCTCGTGCTCACGCGCCTCGTGGAGGTCCTGCTCATCGAAGCGCTGCGGTCGACGCCGGGTGAAGACGCGCCTCCGGGGCTGCTGCGCGGGTTGGCCGATGCGCGACTCGCGTCAGCGATGCGGCAGATGCACGGCCAGCTCGCGCGTTCGTGGACCGTCGCCCAACTCGCGAAGACGGCCGCGCTGTCGCGCTCGGCGTTCTTCGAGCGCTTCACGCGCACCGTGGGCGTGCCGCCGATGGAATACCTGCTCGCCTGGCGCATGGCCGTCGCGAAGGATCTGCTCCGCCGCCACGACCTCGGGCTCGCCGAGGTCGCCGAACGCGTCGGCTACGGCTCGGCGAGCACCTTCAGCACCGCGTTCAGCCGGCACGTGGGCCCGGCCCCGGTCGTCGTGCGCGCGGCCGCTAACACCTCGGCCCATTACATGCCCTGACACGGTATACTGAATAAAGTATGTTTAGGCCATGGAGTCGGCATTCGAAATCATCGCGGAGCCAAACCGCCGGGCCATCTTGAGCCTGCTGGCTCGCGTCGGAGCGCTCCGTCGGCGAGATCGAGCGTCGAGCTTCAACTGTCGCAGCCGACCGTGTCCAAGCACCTGCGGGTGCTGCGCGAGGCCGGGTTCGTGGAATCACGAATCGAAGCGCAGCGGCGCCTCTATCGACTGAGGCCGGAGCCGCTCATGGAGCTGGACGCCTGGCTCGTTCCCTTCCGGCGCTTCTGGTCGAAGCACGTCGATGCCCTGGAGCAACACCTGGACAAGAATGGAGAAGGCGCCATCGGTGAAAGGAAGAAGGAAAGAACGACATGAGCAGCCGTGAGCAATACGCGCCAGGTGCCGCTTCTGGCGCTGAGGTTCGAAAAGATGGAGGACAACTGGACGCTCGTTCTCGTCCGCGACCTCCGCCACCCTCCTGCCAAGGTTTGGCAGGCGCTCACCGACCCCGAGCATCTGCGCGAATGGGCTCCGTTCGATTCCGACCGGAACCTCGGTACCGTTGGGACCGCAACGCTCTCGACGGTGGGAGCGCCGACGCCGCACGTATCCGAGACCCACGTGAAGCGGGCCGACGCGCCGAAGGCGCTCGAATTCAGCTGGGGTGGACAGGACATCCGCTGGGAACTGGAGCCGCTGGGCGGCGGCGGCACTCGGCTCACGCTCTGGCACAACATCGACCGTCGATTCATCTCGATGGGCGCTGCGGGCTGGCACATCTGCTTCGACGTGCTGGATCGGCTTCTCGCCGGTCGAGCCGATTGGACGCATCGTCGGCGCCGACGCCATGAAGTTCGGCGGCTGGCAGCGACTGAACGCCGGAGTACGCCAGCAGCAGTTCGGCGTTGACACGCAAAAGTCGTGAATCGAAGGAGGTCACATTGAACTGGAACAAATGGGTTCGGCAGATCCACCGCTGGGTGTCCATTGCCTTCACGGTGACCGTCATCGCCAACTTCGTCGCCCTGGCACGGGGGCAGGGATGCCTCCGCCCTGGGTGACCTACTCGCCGCTGCTCCCGCTCGCCTTGCTCCTGTTCACCGGTCTGTACTTGTTCGTGCTGCCGTATGCCACCAACCGGCGCAGCGGGCGAACTGAACCGCGAGGATCTCGCGCCAGGATGAGCATGAAAAAGTCGGGCGCGAGCCAAGGCCAGTCGGCATCGGAGCTCATCTCGAAAAGAATCGCCGAACTCGGGGACTGGCGCGGGAAAACCCTCAGCAGAATGCGCACGCTCATCAAGGAAGCAGACCCGGACGTCGTCGAGGAGTGGAAGTGGGTCAAACCAACCAAACCCGGCACCCCGGTCTGGTCGCACGACGGCATCATCTGCACCGGCGAATCCTACAAGAATGTCGTGAAGCTGACCTTCGCCAAGGGCGCGTCTCTGAAGGATCCGGCCCGTCTCTTCAACTCGAGTCTCGACGGAAACGTCCGCCGCGCGATCGACATCCACGAAGGAGAAGAAGTTGACGAGTCCGCCTTCAAGGCGCTCGTTCGCCAGGCGGTCGCCCTCAACAGTTCCGGCAAGTCGAAACCTTCGAAGAAAGCAAAGTCGTAGAGAACCAGGTCGTCACCGGTTCGCGGCGCCTCGAGGGCGAGGTCGCATGCTACCATCCGGCCACCCACGTCAGCGGATCGATCTCAGCGACATCGACCGCTTGAACCGGTAGGGTATTCCGAGAGATCGCAATGTTGACTCCGGGGGGCTCGGGTCGGGTCTTCCGACATCCTCGACAAGCTGGGAAGGCGGCATGGGCGCGGTGTGCGCGCCACGGACACCAAGCTCGGTCGCGAGGTGGCGTTGAAGATTCTCCACGGCAACGGTGACGGCGGATCCCGAACGGCTCGCACGGTTCGATCGCGAAGCGCGGACGCTCGCCTCAGCCGGACCATCCGCATATCCCGCACAGATCTACGGAATCGAAACTCTCCCGGCGCGGTTCCGGCGGACAGCAGAGCGCGCTCGTGATGGAGCTCGTCGAGGTGAGGACCTCGCGCAGCGGATCGCGCGCGGTCCGCTGCCGGTTGACGACGCGCTCGACCATTGCGCGGCAAATTGCCGACGCGCTCGCCGCGGCGCCGCAGACAGCGGATCGTCCATCGCGACCTCGAAGCCCGCGAGACATCAAAATCAGGCACGACGGCGCGGTGAAGGTGCTCGACTTCGGACTCTGCGAAACCGGTGGACGTTGGATCGGGGAGGGCTGCGGGCTGACGAAATCGCCGACTCTCACGAGTCCGGTGATGGTTACCAGCACCGGAACCATTCTCGGCACCGCTGCATACATGAGCCCCGAGCAGGCGCGAGGCCGGAGCGTCGCACCGCCGCACCGACGTCTGGGCGTTCGGGTGCGTGCTCACGAGATGCTCGCCGGACGCAGGTCGTTCGATGGCTCCGACGTCACCGAGGTTCTTGCAGCCGTGATGAAAGACGCGCCGGCGTTCGACGCGCTGCGCCGCCCGATGTGCCGGCGTCCGTCCGGCGTCTGCTCAGGCGGTGCCTCGAAAGGATCCGTCCAGACGCCTCGACTCGATGCGCGACGCGCGCCTCGGGATCGATGAGCCGCACGAGGCCGGCACCATCATCCAGCCGGTCAGGCGGCGTACATCCACTGTGGCGGCTGATGGCCGGTGTGCTCCTCGCGATCCTGCCCTCGTGTTCTTCGCGTATGTGCTCGGCCGCGGCTCGACGCGGACGGCGGCGCCACTGCTGTCCATGCAGAGTTGAGTCTCGCTCCGCGGAAGCCTCGGCCCGCCACTCTGCGTTCGACCGGCCGTCACGTCCGTGCCTTGGTCGTCACCTCGACGGCAGCCGCATCGTGTTCGTCGGTGTGAGACCGGCGCAACGAGCCAGTTGTGCGTGCGGTCGCTCGATGGGCGACAGGCGAGCACGCGATCCCAGGCACGGCAGGCGCGCACACGCCATTCCTGTCGCCAGACAACCAGTGGGTCGGCTTCTCGCCGACGGCGTCATCCCGCAAAGCACCGATTGCGGGTGGACCGGTCGTGGCGGTTGCCGATCTCAAATCGACCGACCGCGTGACACCCTCTGCGCTCGCATCCAGCCAGGAACAGACTTCTTCGGCGCCAGCTGGGAGCGAGGACGGCACGATCGTGTTCGAGCCGATTCACCGACGGCTTGTGGCAGGTGCCCGCCGCCGGTGGGACACCTTCGCGCATGACGACAACGCAGAGCAGCGGCGGACACCGGCGCCTCATCATCTGCCGGGTGGACGTGGTGTGCTGCTGACGCTGTCGGACGCTCGGGACGGTATCGCGGTGCTGCCGCGGGGGCGCGACCGAGCCCCGCCTCCTGATCGAGTCGGCGCTCGACGGCCGCGTACGTCGAACCATCGCACATCGTCTTCGCTCGGGAAGGCTTGTTGATACGGCCGCGCCGTTCGATCTCGATCGGCTGGCCGTAACAAGGAGTCCGGTTCGCGGTGGAAGAAGATGTTTTGGTGGCGGACGGAAGCGCCCGGCCCGCTGCGAATTCGGGCGCTGGTGCAATTCGACGTCTCGCGTTCGGGCGTTGGTGTTCGCAACCGGAGGACTCACCCCTCAGAACCGTCACGAGTCGTGTGGGTCGATCGGTCGGGTCACGTCGAAGCGCTCCACACGGCGACCGGATGTCTTCACGCGTCCGCGGCTGTCGCCGGACGGCCGCCGGATCGCCGTGTCTTTGCTGGGGCGGCATCGCGGTCCGAACCGTCTGGGCATCTACGTCCGGCGATCTCGCACGCAACGCGCTGACGCCGCTGACCAGGACGAACGAGTGGGGTCCGATGTGGTCAGCAGACGGCTCGCACGTCCTGTTCATGGCAGGCGGACGGGATTGGACGCGTCCGCGCCGACGGGTCCTGCACCGATCGAACGTCTGCACGAGGGACTTGCCCTACCCGCATACCATCACGCGCGACGGCGCGACCCTGTTGTTCCAGAAGCCCAGTCCCGACGCGGGATCGAATATCTGGATGATGTCGCTCGGCGCCGATCGCACGCGCCGCGTCCGCTGTTGAACTCACCAGCAGAACGAATCCTGGGGCCGAGCTGTCGCCCGACGGCAAATGGCTCGCGTATGGCTCGGACTCATCGGGCCGCTTCGAGGTATACGTGCAGCCATTTCCCGGGCCGGGAGCCGCGCAGAGCAAATCTCGACACGGCGGCGGCGATTCGCCGCTGTGGAGCCGGAACGGCCGCGAGGTTGTTTTTCTGACGCGTGGAGATCAGGCCGGCACCGTACGCCGTCAACACAGTCGACATCACACCCGGCAGCGCGTCCACGTTTGGAAAACCTCGGTTTCTGTTTCAAGGCCGGTTCGGTCGAACCGGTGGACCGACCGTCATATGACGTGGCGCCGGACGGCCGCCGGTTTCTGATGACCGAGTTTCTCGATCCGCCCAGACAGCCGGTCACGCAAATCCACGTGGTCCTCAATTGGTTCGAGGAGCTTCGCCGCGCGCAGAATTTAAGCAAGTATACACTCGCGTGCGACCGAGCGCCTTGTCCGCATCACTTGCGTGAAGAAGTTGCCCCCTGTTCCGCGAAGGCCTGCGCGATTTTCACTCCAACACCAAACGTGTCGGCGTAGGAGATGTTCGAGATCACGGACACGACGAGCCCGTGCTCGGGGAACGTCATCAGCGACGCCACCATTCCGCCCAACGAATCCCGTCGTGGCCGACGAGCGCGCGTCTGTTTTCCAGCCAGCGCAACGGTCTCGAGGTCCCAGCCGAGACCGTAACCCGTCTCCTCCCCGATGGGCAGTCGCTGCGACGTCTGGAGTAATTGGACCGTCGCTGGTTGCAGCAGCCTGCCGCTGTTGATCGCCAGCGCGAAGCGCACCAGGTCGGACGGTGTGGACAGGAAGACGCTGGATCCGGCATAGCAGGAGTAGTCGAGCGGACGCATCAGGTCCGGACCGTAGCGAGGGTTCGCGGCGAACCGGAAGTAGAACGTCGCCCGATCCGGGATCGCCTCGGTCGCGGAGTCGGCCTGCGTGTGGTCCATGCCCAGAGGCTCGAAGATCTGCTTGCGCATGAACGAGAGGAATGGCTCGTTCGTGGCGTCTTCGACGGCCGCGCTCACCAGAATCCAGCCGTAGTTCGAATAGCGGTACTGGGTCCCCGGCTCGAACAGCAGCGGACGATCGCTTGAAGTGCTGCAGCGCGTCGACCGGCCGCTCGCACCGGACCGAGAACAACGGTCCTTCGTCGCCGCCGTCGGATCCTGACGCCGGCCACGTGCCCCATCACCTGGCGCAATGTCACGGGCCACTGTTTCTCCGGGAATTCAGGCACGTACGTCTGGATCTTCTCATCGAGCGTCAGCCGATCCCTCTCCAGCAGCAGGCCGACCGCGGCCGAGGTGAGCGCCGTGGAGGCGGTGCCGATCCTGAACCGCGTGTCTCGGCGTCGACGCGCACCCGTTTCTCGAGATCCGCCCAGCCAAAGCCTTCGGCCCACACGATGTCGCCACCGGCGCCGACCGCCACCGAAAGTCCCGGCAGGTTTCTGCTCAGTGAGACCGCACGCGGACGACCTGCCGTCCCCTGCTCCACCGCGTCGGCCCACTTCGGCAATGGGGCCGAACGTCTTGACTGACGGCACATCCTGCTGGTTCGGGTGCAGCGGCGTCGCAGTGAAGCTCACATACCCCACAGCCCGAGAATCGCGACGGGTATCAGGCCGACGGCCACGGCGATCACCACGAGCCAGGTCTGGATCCGACTTCTCGCCACGATTCCCCCGGGTCGCTTGACTGAATTTGCGTTGCAGCATACTTTGAATTGTAAAGCATGCAGCATCCATCCGAGCCGCCCACCTCGGCATGTGCTTCGGCGTTCGCGACGCCATCGCGCTCGCGCTCGAGCACGCGGACGCCGGCCCCTGCACGATCCTCGGCGACCTCGTCCACAACCCCACCGTCCTGAGCGCCCTCGAGGCGAAGGGCATCGCGGTCGCGCAGGACGTCGCACACGTCAAGACGCCGACCGTGATGGTGACGGCCCACGGCACGTCCGAGCGGACCCTCGCGCGGACCCGCGCCCTGGGGCTGACGGTGGTCGAAGCCACGTGCCCGCTCGTCCACGTCGCGCACCGCGCCGTCGCGGCCCTCGCGCGCGAGGGCTACCACGTCGTCATCGTCGGGCAACGCGACCACGTGGAGGTGCGCGGCCTCACCGGCGATCTCGATCGCTTCGACGTCGTGCTCGACGACGATGACGTCCTCGCGCTCGAGGAGCATCCACGCATCGGCGTGGCGGCCCAGACGACGCAGGCGGTCGAGAAGGTGCGGCACCTGGTCGACCTGATCCGACGGCGATTCCCGCAATCGGACGTGCGCTTCGTCGACACGGTCTGCAAGCCCACCAAGGAACGGCAGTCCGCGGCGGTCGAGATGGCACGCCAGGCCGACGTCGTCATCGTGGTCGGCGGCCGGTCGAGCAACAACACGCGCGAGCTGGTCAAGACCTGTGCGCGCTACTGCGCCCGCGTGCATCACGTGCAGACCGACGCAGACGTCCGCCCCGAATGGTTCGATGCCGCGAAGGTCGTGGGACTGACGGCCGGCACCTCGACGCCGGACGACGTCATCGACCGCGTCGAGGCGCGCATCCGCCTTCGCGCCGACGCGTCGGCGCGACAAGTCGCGTCGCGGAGGAGCGGCGATGACCGGTCACCTCTCGGAGCGAGACGCGCTGGGCGATCGTCGTGGCCTTCGCGATCGCGATGGCCTGGGTCGAAGCCGCAAGCGTGTTTTACATCCGCGCGCTCGTCGATCGGATCGAGCCGTACCAGGCAGACCCGCTGCCGATGAACGGAGCGCTGGGCAACGTCGAATTGTGGCGCGAGGCGGCCACGCTGGTCATGATCGCCACGCTGGGAGTGCTCGCGGGGCGCACGTGGCGCCGTCGCGCCGGTTACGCGGCGCTGGCGTTCGGCGCCTGGGACATCTTCTATTACGTCTTCCTTCGCCTCATCTCGGGCTGGCCGAGGACGCTGCTGGACTGGGACATCCTGTTCCTGCTGCCGCTTCCATGGTGGGGGCCGGTGCTCGCGCCAGTCAGCATCGCGCTGGTGATGATCCTGTGGGGCACGCTCGCGACGCAGTCGGATGATGGCGCGACCGACGCCCGCTGGGCGTGGGCGCTTGCCTGCGTCGGGATCGTGCTGGCGCTCGCCGTCTTCATGATCGACGCCTGGCGGGCGCTGCCGGATGGCCGTGACGCGGTCCTGCAGGTGCTGCCGACGACGTTCAACTGGCCGCTGTTCTGGGTGGCCTTGCTGCTGATGGCGTCACTCGGCGCTGAATCAGGTTGCCTTCCTACCGCACGAAAAACCGACCGCGATCGTCCTGACCAATCCCGCGCGCCATCTCCATCACAACAGCCGGCGCTGGCCGTATCCTTGCACCGCGCAGTTCTATCACCGAAGCACGACGCTATCTGAAATGGAGGACGCATGGCCCAGCCAAACCCATCTGCAACGATGGAAAAAACGAATGCGGTGCAGGCCTTTCACGGTTGTGCGCATCAAGCTCGCCGATGTCGCGCGAGCCGTGGGTTCTACACGCGTCACCTCGGCTTCGCCGGCTGAAACACCAGCAGCTCCCGCCTTCGCGAACGTGTCACTCGGGGACGCGTCGATCGACCCTGCTCAGCGGACCGGGAGCATCCGGATCGCGCCCGATGCCCGATGGGCGTCCGGCGCACCAGCCGGGCGGCTGGACCCGCGTGGTCCTTCGCGTGCACAATCTGCCCGCTATTGATCGACGCTGAAAAAAGGCGGGACTGCATTTCGCAACCAGATGGAAGTCGGCCCCGGCGGCCGACAGATCCAGCTGGAAGATCCTGACAGGGAATCCCATCGAGCTGGGCTGTTCGGAGCCGTCGCGATAGCCGCTGTCGCGAAATGGGGTCGACTCGCGACACCGGACGTTCTCATCGTTGGCGCGGGACCGACGGGCCTCGTGTTGGCGCTTGTGGCTGACGCGGCTGGGCGTCCGCGTGCGGATCGTCGACAAGACGGCGGAGCCCGGCACGACGTCGCGCGCGCTGGCCGTGCAGGCGCGCACGCTCGAGCTGTATACCGCCAGATCGGCCTCGCTGACGAAGTCGTCGCGATGCGGACGGAAGATGACTCGCCGCCAATCTCTGGGCGGCCGGCAAACAGGTCGCGCGCGCCGTCCTCGGCGACATGGGCGCGGGCATGAGTCCGTTTCCGTATGCGCTGATCTATCCCGCGAGGACGAGCACGAGCGCCTGTCTGATCGATCGCCTGGCTCGGAGCCGGCGTCGCGGTCGAGCGCCAGACGGAGCTTCTGGCTTTCGAGGAAACAGCGGATCGTGTGTGCGCCCGATCTCGCAGCGCGCCGATGGCGCGCGAACGCGAGTGCGAGGCCGACTATCATCGCCGGCTGCGACGGCGCGCATTCCACGGTGCGACGAGGCGCTGGCGATCGGCTTCCGGGCGGCACGTACGACACATCTGTTCTACGTCGCCGACGTCGACGCGCGCGGCCGAGCGATAGCAACGGAGAGCTTCACGTCGGCGCTGGACACGGCCGAGTTTCTTGATCGTCTTTCCGTTGAAGGACGACGGACACGCGCGCCTCATCGGCACCGTCCGCGACGACGCCGAGCACAACGCGCGAGAATCTGTCGTGGGACGACGTGAGCCGGCGAGTGATCGAGTGGATGCGCATCGACGTCGAGCGCGTGAACTGGTTCTCGACCTATCGCGTGCACCACCGCGTCGCCGATCAGTTCCGCAAGGGCCGCGCGTTCCTGCTCGGCGACGCCGCGCACATCCACAGTCCGGTCGGCGGACAGGGCATGAACACTGGCATCGGCGACGCCGTGAACCTCGCCTGGAAGCTCGCCGCGGTCGTGAAGGCGAACGGGCGGATCCGCGTCGCTGCCTCGACAGCTACGAGCCCGAGCGCATCGCCTTCGCGCAGCGGCTGGTCGCGACGACCGATCGAGGCGTTCACCGGCGTGACGCAGCAGCGGATGCGATCGCCCGGTCGCGTGCGACTGACGGCTCGCGCCGGCTGTCGTTCCGCGTTGATTTTCAGATTCGCGCAGCGCGCGGCGTTTCATGTTTCCGCACGGTCTCGCAGACGGCGGTGAACTACCGTGGCAGCAGCTTGAGCGAAGGACGCGCGGGAGCCGTGCACGGCGGCGACCGGCTGCCGTGGGTGCGAGCGAGGCGCGAGACGATGTCGACAATTTCACGCCGCTGACGTCGCTCGGTTGGCCAGGTCCACGTGTACGGCGAACCCGCCCCCGATATTCGAGCTTTTTGTAAGGAGCGCGATGTGTCGCTGTACGTTTTGCCCTGGCGAGCGGAGTTCACCCACGCCGGATTGATGCGCAACGCCGTCCTATCTCTCGTGCGGCCCGACGGCTACGTGGCCTTTGCGGATTCAGATGGTCGCGCCAGCGGACTGAGCTCATGCCTCAACACGCGCCAGCTTTCTGCTCCGCTCACCGCACCGGCTAGAGCCAAGTCTCTCGGTGAAGTGAGTCTGTCCTTGGTCCTTCGGCCTTGGTCCTTCGGTCAGTCCTTCGTCCATCAGGTCCTGGTGCGCCGCTCAGGCCAGCGGACCGAGGACCTTGGACGGACTCTGGACCCAGGACGGACGAAGGACTTTGGCCCAAGGACCACGGACGACGTGCTACACCGATTCGAAAAACGCTGTAGCTGAAGGCGGACCGGTCACCAGGCTGCGCGCCAGCCAGAAGCCGTAGTCGTTGTAGCGAAACGACGGATCGAGCTTGCTGCGCAGCGTGACGCGGCACATCGTGTAGACGTGGCGCCACGCGCCGCCACGCGACGCCCGACGAACGCCGCGCCTCGGGGCCGGTGGGATTCCGCTCGGGCGATCGGCTGTAGTACTCCGCGTCGTGCCAGTCGGCGCACCACTCGTGAACGTTGGTGGCGATGCCGAGCAGGCCGAAGTCGGTCGGCTCGCCGAGCGTGACCGGCCACGGCGCGTCGAGCGGACCGCGGCCGCCGTTGGGAATCCACGCCGGCATCACGTCACCCCACGGAAACAACGCCCCGTGCTTCCCGCGCGCGGCGAATTCCCATTCGGCTTCGGTCGGCAGCCGCACCGCGCGGCCGTCCTGATCGGAACGCCACGCGCAATACGCCGACCGCATCGAGCCAGCTCACGCCGACGACCGGCAGATCGGGTTTCATGAGCGGGGATGCGATCCAGTCGCGCGGCAACTCGTGCCCGGTCGCGTCGATGAAGCGCTCGTATTCCGCGCGCGTCACCGGGCAGACGGCGAGCTCGAACGGATCGACGAAGACGCGATGCGGCGGCCGCTCGTCGGGCTGGCCGCGGTCGGTCCCCATCGTGAACCACCCGCCTGGGATCGGCGCGAACGCCAGAACCGACCGTCGCAGCGTCCCATGTCGACACCCGGCGATCATAGTGTCATCACCAGGTCGCGCGTCAGCGCTTGCCTCTGCTGGAGCCGATGATGGCCAGTACTACCGGACGGCAATTCGGCCTCCAGTGTGCGGACCGCCCGCCGGAACTCAGGCGAATGTGGCCACAGCTCCAGGTCGGTCTGGAGATCCGCGATGCGCCGGGTTTGCACCTCGAGCGCGGAGCGGAGAGCCGCCACCTCGATGGCCTGCTCGTCAAGGCGGGAGGCCAGGTGCTTCAACGTCGTCGTTGTTGGCTTTCCCATGGTTTTCTCGCTGGTCAACTTAGCCTGAGAGCTCACTGGCGGATCTGTGCCCATTTTGCACATCAGCAACGTCAGAGACATTCGATGCTCAGTGGACGCGTTCGAGCGGTTGCTCGAACCGGCCGAGCGCCTGCCGAGCCTCGAGCTTTCGCCACAAGGCGATCGCGCGCCGTTCAAGCCGGCGTCGCTTCGCAAGCCGATACTGTTCGATCATCCGTTCGACGCGGGCGAGCCGGCCGCGTGTGTCGGGCCGATGGCTTGGCCAGTCCATCATTGCGGTTTATCTCCTGACGCGCTGACCCCGACAAGCACCGGATCATCGCCCTGCAAGTAGCGCGTGATGTGTTGTTCCATCTGCGTGGGAAACGACGGCGCCGGCCCGGCGATCCGGTCGCGGTAGATCCTCAGCATCACTTCCTGAAACACCGGCAGCGCCACCCGGCCGCCGGTTTCCTTCGCGCCGAGCGACCGGCTGTCGTCGAACCCGATGCGGACCGCGACGGTGATGCCGCCGGCGCCGTAGGTCGAGCCGACGAAGAGCGCGTCTCTGAAATCGTTGGTCGTGCCCGTCTTCCCCATGACGGCAATGGGAAACGCGCGGGAGTCAAGGGCGTGCGCCGTGCCCGTCGGGATGCGCACGACGCCTCGCAGGCCTTCCTGAATGAGCGCGAGCGCGCCGGCGCCGAGCGCGAGTGGGACAGGCGTGTGGCCGGGACCGGGGATCACGTCGCCGGAACCGCGGACGATCTGCCGAATCGACGTGCGGCCGCGCGACGATGCCGGACGCAATCGTGCGATAGGCCGTCGCCAGTTCCAGCAAGCTGACCTCGGACGCCCCAACGCCGTCGTCGCGTAGCGCTGCAAACGGCGTCTGGACGCCGAGACTGCGCGCCGTCCGCAGCACGCTGTCGATCCCGACCTGTGCGGTGATCCAAATCGCGACCGCGTTTCTCGATTCCGCGAGCGCCTCCCGGATCGGGATCAGGCCCTTGAAGAGGCCGTCGTAGTTCGAAATCCATTTCGGAGGGCTGCGCGCTGCCATTCGGCACGCTGATGGGCTCGTCGGGCACGAGCGTCTCGAGCGTGAAGTCGCCGTGCCGAAACGCGGCCAGATACACGATCGGCTTCATGGCGGAGCCGGGCTGCCGCAGCGACTCGGTCGACGCGGTTGAAGTCGCTGTACGACGTCGTTCGCGCCGCTGATACACCTGCGCGGCCGCCGACCTCGGCGAGAATGCTCCCGTCGCCGTTCTTCATGACGACGACCGAGCCCTGCGTCAACCCACGCGGCGCCGGGTGGCGCTGTTCATAGCTGCTCCAGGCCGTGCTGCAACGCGTCGTTCGCGATGCGCTGCACGCGCGCGTCCACGGTCGAGTCCACCTGGATGCGTCCCTGCAGGAGATCGTCGATGCCGAGGTCGGCGGTGCCCGGCGGTGAGCTCGTCGAGCACGTGCGCGACGACCGCGGAGGACTGGAACGGCCTGCGACGCGTGCGTGCACCACGACCGGAAGGGCCGCTGCCTGGCGGCGGTCATCTGGTCGCGAGAAATGAAACCCTGCGTGCGGCCATGAGCGCCAGCGTCTGGTTGCGGCGGCGGAGAATGGGGCCTGTGTCGCTCGCCGAGGGCGCGTAGTCGCGCGGCGACTTCGCGATGCCCGCCAGCAGCGCCGCCTTGTCGGCATCATCGGCGGTGAACGTCGAGAGCGGCCGGCCGAAATAGTATTGCGCCGCACTGCGCAAAGCCGTACTGTCCGTTGCCCATGTACACGAAGCTGGCGTAGCGGGCGAAGATCTCTTCCTTCGCGCGGCGCTTCGATCCGAACCGCTCGCGCATGCTGTCGTTCGAGCCACAACGAGAGCCGGATCTCTTCGCGCTTCCGGAGCACCATGTTGACGTTCCGCGCGCCAATCACCCGAGACAGCGCGCGAGGCACGAGACCGGCGTTCCGGAGCTGGTAGCTGTTCTCCTGCGACGTCTGGCGCTGGAGAAACACGCCCCGCACGAGCTGCTGCGTGATCGTGGAGCCGCCCTGCGGGAAGATCGCCCGGCCGCTGCGTGTTGTCGCGGCGGCCTCCCGTGGCCAGCCGCGTCCACCATGCGCCGACCCTGCACTTTGCGCGATCACGCGCGGAAGGCTGAAGTAGTCCACGCCGTTGTGGGAGAAGAAGCGCTTGTCCTCCGTGGCGAGAATCGCGTCACGCACGATCGGCGGGATGTCGGCGTACTGCGTGATCTGGCGGTACTCCCGGGCGAGCTCGATCAGCGGCTGGCCGTTGGTGTCGTAGACGTGACCGATGCTGGGAAATTCAAACCGCGTGAAACGGCCCCAGGTCGGGCAGGTTCTCGCGATCGAAGCAGACGTGGTACGCGTAGCTCGCCGTGAATGTCGCGGCGCCAACCGACTGCGATGCCGACGAGCGCCACGCCCGTCAGCAACACGACGACGCCGCGGGTCCAGAGCGACCTGCCCGACCGGGCCTTCACACGCGCCTAGATTCGACCGGCGAGGAGCAGGATCACCACGATCAACAGCGAGCACGCCCAGCACCGCCGCTGGGGCCATACCCCCAACTGCGACTGTGCGGCCACACCGGAATGACGCCGAGCAGCATCAGCACCGCGAGAATGATCAGAACGGTCACCATGACTGCACCTCTCCACGTAAGAACCCGCGTTTTCCGACACCACGATGCGCGACGGCACGGACGTGTCTGTTCACTAACGCACGCATCCGTCGCAATCCATGATCGCGATCCGATCGCATGACGCGTCGAAACGTGGCCGCGTAGTCCGACACGCAGTCGCGAGGCGTGACCGCCAGCACGTAGAAGAGCGTGCCGTCCCGCAGCAGCGCGGTATAGATCTCGATGCGCTCGGAGCTCGCCTGTGGCTTCCGAGATCGTCGACACAACGGTGTGGAGACCGGGCCGATCGCCGATCGTCACGCGGCGCTGCGGGAACGGACCGGGAGCGCGCCCACCTGTCTACGCCCACCGATCGAGGATTCACGAGGACCGTGGACGCGATGAAGTCGGTCCGTCGTCGCTCGCAAGTCGCGCTTGTCGTTGCGAGCGAGCCCCATGCCCACGCCGTGCGTGAAGACGCTCTTCACGCCGGCGTTCCCCGTACGCCCTCTGGCGCGAACTGCGGCGGCGTTGGACCCGGGCAGCTCCCGCCAATTCGACGGGACGCTCACCTGCACCAGTGCCCCTCGACGTACGCGTGAAGTCGGTCGAGGGTGGGGGCACCGTGCGCCGAATCGTCGGCCGTCCTTCCGTGGCGCGCGCCCGGACGATGAAGCGATCGGGCGCTGAGCCGAGAAAGCCGAATGGAAAGCACGTGATCAGCGTCAGTGTGCGGCCGCTCGTCGGGGTGGAGCACGTCGACGTCGCCGGCGGCACGACGGCGGTGGATTCGACGCGATACTCCGAAATCACCATCTCGCGTCCTCAGCGTGATCGCGTCCCCACCGCGTCCCCTTCAACGGCCGGAAGAACGTGTCGCGATGGCCGGCCAGCGACGACGTTCCCCACCTCGCCGGGAGCGCGGTGTCGACGAGGTGCCCGACCGCGTGTTGGAGAATCGCGGGCGAATCGCCCTGGACCACGATGGCGGTCAGCCCGAGCCGCGGGATCCGAATCTCGCCAATCGTCCCCCTCGGCCAGCAGCCGGCCCGCGATGCCGTCCGCCCGGCTCCGCTCGAATCGCGCGCTGCTCGATCGCCTGATAGATCTTCAGCGTCAGCGACGACGTAGGAGTAGCCAGCGCCAGCACACCAGCCGCCAGAAGACTCCGGCGAATCGCCGCGCCAGGCGAGGCGTTCGGATCATGGCGTGTCGGTTTCCTCGAACACGCGAAAATCGTCCTGTCGCAAACCGCTCACCGGATGGCCCCGGCCGTCGGTGACGGGAACGCCACCAGCTCAGTGCGAACGCTGATGACGGCGGAAGCAGAAGCACACGCGGAGAGCAGGGGGATCACGGTTTGTGCACGGGTGCCATCGCGCGCTTGCCAAACGCCATCAGACCGAACGCGACGCCGATCGAGCCGAGACCAAACACGATGATGAGCGGCAATGCGCTGGCCGTTTTCGGCAGACTCGCGTGCGGTGCGGGCTGGTTTCCGTGACGCCAGCCGCGCCAATCGTTGATGAACTGTTCGGCACCGTCGCGACGTTCGCGATCGGCTCGTTCGGTGTCGTCTGGATGACCGCCGCGACGGGCAATTCCTTCGCCTCCGGCGTAATCGCCGACGATGGGCGCGGTCTTCAACGCATCCAGCGTCGGCCACGTCAACGGCGATCGCCGGGCACGACGGCCTTCGGCCATCGCCGCCAACTGCATCGCCCGCGACTTCGGGTAGACGAACTCCTGTCCCGACGCTGGTGCCGGGATAGAACCAGGCACGGAATCGCTTCTGGGGCGCCGGCGACGACTTCGCCGAACGCTGATCACCGTCTGGTCGGTGGTCGTGAGCCGGTGGTCGGGAATCGCCAGCAGGGTCGCGAGGATCTGCGACCCGTCGGCGGTGAAGACCTGCACGATGTGGCGGTCGGTCATCGAATCCGCCAGCTTGAAGACATACGTGCCCGCGGGCAGCACGCGTCCGGGAATCTCCACGGGTTGACTGAAGGTAATGCTCGTCTTCTTGTCGACTTCATCGGCACGAGCGCTTCCGGCCGACGCCAAACGCAAGCCCCGAGCAGGGCGAGCGCGACTGCCACTGTTTTCATCATCGATGTCCGTCTCTTTCCAAGAGACAACAGCTCGGGCGTTATTTCTTGTTTCGTGTGAGGACGTCGTAAATCAGACCGCCGACACCGCCGGCGGCCGCCGATGCCGGCGCCTTTCTTGCCGCCCGCGATCGCGCCAATCGCGGCTCCGCCGCCCGCGCTGCCGCCGATAATCAGCGCTTCCTTCTCCCACGACCGTGTCTTGCCGCGCGGTCGGCTCGCGACCGCCGCTGGACGATGGCCGGCGCGCTGAGTCACGTCCTGCCGGGTCGCGTTTTCTTTGAGCTGGACGGGATGCAGACCGTCGTTGTCGACGAGATACACCGACCGGGCGTCACTGGCCTGGCGTTTCGGAATGACCAACTGTGCCGTCCGGCCGTCGGCCAGCGTGATCGGAATGATCGTGCCTTCCATCGGGCCATCTGGTGTGGGGACGCTGCCGTTATCGCGCCGGACACGCCATACTGTTTCTCGACCTGGTCCGGATCGAGCGTCTTGGCTTCGGTCGCGCATCCGGCGACGAGGCCGGCGACGGGCGAGCACGGACGCGAGCCGCGCGAATACGTTTTCGTCATCGTCTCTCTCTCCTGGTATGAATGTCATTGCATGATCTCGATCGAGCCGATCACTCTGGCGGAACGCTCCGTCGTATTCCGAGAAGCGGTCGCTGCGGCGCGACGCCGAGCGCGTAGAAGAGGCTGCCGTCGGAGAGCAGCATCGTGAAGACCGCGATGCGTTCCGCTGACCGGTCGGCATTCGACCCGTTCGACAGGACCGTGTGGAGCCCCTGCCGGCCGCCGATCGGTCGTTCGATCGCATGACGATGGCCGACTGAGATTCGGGTTGCTGCGCGCGAAGCGTGGCGACGAGCTCGTCGGTCGCGGTGCGCAAATCGTGCGTCTCGTTGCGGGCGACACCGATCTCCATGCCGTGGGTGAAGCTGCTGCCTTGCTCGCCGGTGTTGCCATAGCGCGCCGTCGGGCGCGAAGGTGACGGCGTTGCTGCCCGGCAGCTCGCGCCAGTTCGATGGGACGCTGACGCGGAACAGGTCGCCCTCGCGTGTACGAGGTGTAGCTCGACGAGGGCGATGCGATGTCACCTGATGGACTCGCCGGCGTCCCTCCGACGCGGGCGCGGAGCCGCGCCTGCCCGCCGCGTTGCGCGTGGCCTCTTCCGTCGTCGGCGCCGGCGCCATCCGGCGCAGTCGCGCCTGGGCCTGTGTGAACGCGCGCGTGTCGCGTACGACGTCGCGCACCTGGAGCGTCTGCGCTTCGCGGGTGATGTACGCGTAGCGGTCGCCGGGATTCGGGATGATCGCTCAGCCACTGCGGGCCGCCCGAGCCGCCCTGCTTCTCGATCGTCTTGAACATGCTGGCCATCTCGAGCGGGTCGTACCCGGCCCGGGCCATGATGTGCGACCCGAGCAGATCGGCGTCGCGCTCGAACTCGCGGCTGAATCTGCAGGAAGGCGGTGCCGAGCCCGAACTGCGTGCCCTGCGCCACCGCGCTGCCGACGTTGCCGCCGATGATGGAGCCGACGACCGCGCCGAGCAGCGTGCCGATCTCGTATTTCGTCGCCTTGGTGGCCTGCGCCGTGCCGTGGCGCAGCGCGACGTGACTCAGTTCGTGGGCCATCACGCCGGCGACCTCGCCTTCGGTGCGCGCCGCCTGGATCATGCCGCGATTGACGTACATCGGTCCGCCGGGCAGCGCGAACGCGTTGATCTCGCGCACGTTGACGACCTGGAACGTGTAGCGGAACTCGGCATGCCGAAGCTCCTCCGGGATGGCGTCGACGATCCGCCGGCCGACCGACGCGACCCACGACGTCACCATCTTCATCGCGCAGCATCGGCAGCTGCTGTTCGGCCTCCGCGGCGGCCTTGTCGCCCGAGCTCCACGTCCTGCGCCGGCGTGTATTTGTTGTCCGGCGGCGTGATGACGGTCTGCGCGCCGAGCGCGGTCACCGACAACACGACGCCGAGGATGACGGCCGATCTGACGCGAGTGAATGCGCCGTGTTCATGGTCATGTCCGTTTAACGCTCGGCCTGCAGGCTCACGGGCTTGTCCAGCCGGAAACTGAGGAGCGTTTCCGCGGGCACGCGCACGTCTTTCCCTTTGTTCAGCACTTCGACGCCGGCCCCGCCCGCGGCGCCGACCAGCACGCCGATGGCCGCGCCCTTCGCGCCGCCCGCGATCGCGCCGATGAGGGTGCCGAGCGCGGCTCCGCCACCGACCGTCTCCGCGGTCCGCTTGTTCTTGCCGATGCCCGTGCCGCTGTCTTGCTTCAAGTCCGCGGTGCTCACGAGATAGCGCCGGCCGCTGACCGTCATCGATTGCATGTCGAGCACGATGTCGGGGCTGCCCGTCGGCGCCACCTGAAGAGATCTCGCGAACGACGAGCACGGCGTGAGACCCTGCCGGGATGATCACGTTGTCGCTGACTCGCCGAGGATGTCGCGCTCGACGACGGCCGAGAACGTCTGATCGACGACGGCGGTCGAGGAATCGATGACCTCGGCCGTTCGAACCGTGAGATCGGTTCCGCTCGGGAGCATCTCCATACGGCGGCTGCCGCTCGTGTCAGCGCGGCCGCTTCCGCTGGTCCCGACGGCGCCATGTCGTTGAATCGGCTGCGTGAATTCGAGCGCATCGACCTGGCTCGCGTTGTAGCGACGCGACACGCCGGACGCATCCTCGAAGCGTAATCGTCCGCGCCGCGACGCTCACCACTCGGCCCGACACGCGCGTGCCGTCTCTCATGATCAACGTGTCGGCCGACGCGATGGCAGGCCAGCGACACCACACCGATACTCACCGCCGTGGCGATGACAATCCTTCTCATATGACACTTCCTTCTGAAGAATGACGCTCGGAGGTCCGGTGGCGCGAAGACACGGACGGCTACGATCGTAACAGGGTTGTCCGATTGGGGTTATGCTGCCGAACGGGCACGCAGCACGCGCAGGCCCGGGTTCACTCGACGCTCCTGTCGTATCCAGCGGTCCCGACGACGTGGACGTCCAGCGTCGCCGACGCGATCGGTTCGTCGATGTCGATGGCGAGGTGACGCCGCTGCAGCCAGGCCATGAGGATCCCGGGCAGGCGCGTCGCCCGTCGATTCGGATCGCCTTCGCACCGGTAGACGTGCGCTCGTCGGGGCAGGTCCGCTGGATCGGGTTGCGCCAGTAGCTGCTCGAACGCGTCGAAGCACACCGGATCGAACGTGTTGCATGATGTCCACTCCGAGCACGACTATACGGAGGAGGGCCGGACTGGGCTGTGCCGAACGGCTAGCGCACCGGGTGTCGCCGTCAGATGGCTGGTGTCACGCGGCGCCACTCAGCCAGCGACGCGTGCACAAGAGACGAAGCCGGCCGGCGTCGTCGCGGCCGCGCCATTCCAGCCAGTGGCGATGTAGACGCGACCGATCCCACGGCCGCGGCGGCAGGCACGGCGAGGAACATGCCCGCGACGCCATCCAGCTCTGGCGCCGATCGAGGATCGCGACGATCACCGCCAGCGGGTGCAAGTGCATGCCGCGGCGAATGAGACGCGGGTAGATGACATAGTCTTCGATCAGCCGGACCACTCTGAGAAACCCGACGGCCCAGAGCGCGAGGATCGGGGCGTGGAGCGCGCCGACGATCGCGGCGACGGTCGCCAGCAGCAGCGGCCCGACGAGCGGGATGAACTCCAGGACGGCCGCCAGCACGCCGAGCAGCACCGCATACGGAATCCCGAGCGCGGCGAACCCCACCCCGCAGATCGTGCCGACGAGGACGCAGGCCAGAAGCTGGGCGCGAATGTAGGCCACGAGCGTGGCGTGCAGTTCCTCGAACAGGCGGTGACCGCGCAACCGGCCGTGGTGCGGCAGCGCCTTCACGATGGTGCGGCGGACACTGGTCGCATCTTTCAGGAGAAAAACGCGAGGATCGGGATGAGCAGGAGCCAGGGCACATACGACAGCTTCCCGACCAGCTCCATCAGCGATCCACGCGCGATACGCGATCGCCGCATCGTCGGCCGCCAGCACGGATTCATCGATGCGCTTCCGCAGTTCGATCGGGATGCGCAGTCGTTCGTAATAGCGGGACCAGCCGTGCTCCACGCGAGGATCGACTGCGCATACGCCGGGGCGCGCGCGGTATCTCGTCGACCTGCGCGGTCGCGCTGGGCCACAGCAGCGCGGCACCCGCCGACGCGCCGCCGGCGAGGAGCACATACACGGACGGCGATGGCGGCCGCTCGCGACACACGACGCGGCCGGCCGGCGATCCGAATCGGCGCTCGGCCAGTTGGACGGGGCAATCACGTGCGCGAACAACGCGGCCAGGATCAACACGAGGGCCACGGCTGCGAGCCGGTGCAGCGCCCACACGGAGACGGCGGCCCCAACGACAATGAGCAGCACCTGCAGAACGGCGTGCGTCTGAGAGAGCGCCGCGGGAGCGCTCTCCACCGGTGACGCCTGCTCGCGCGCCTCAGTCATCGCCGAGTCCCCCGCTACAGCGAACGTGGCTTGGACGACGAGCGGTCCGCCGCTGAGTGCTTCCCGGCGTCGGGCCCCGAGTCGCTCTTCGCGCGCCGTGGCCACGCGCTCCACCTCACGGGCGCCGCGCGCGGCAGCATCCGGCGACGTCGTCGCGGGCGTCCTGACCTCTGCGGGTGAGCTCGTCGATGGCCTCGGCCGCGTGGGTGCTGGCCTGCCGATACTTGTCCGACGCGCGCTCGCCCAGATCCTGGCGGAATCGGCCACGCGCTGGCGCAGCTCTGAACCCATTCGTGGCGCGAGCCACATCCAGCAAGCCGGCGCCCAAGAAGGTGCCTGCCAACAGTCCGAGGCCGAATCCGTAGCCGCGATGCTCGTGTAAGGGTGCGTTCGTGATCATGTCGTGATGCTCCTGGTCGGTAGATTACGCGCACGTCGGAATCGAGCGATGTTCACAACGACACAGACGTGTCGCCGCGTGGGAATGCGAGCCGGTTCTTACAGCGCGTTGAGCGCCGCGATTCTCTTCCGCACCGCGTCCGCGTAGACGCCGACGACATCGGCGGGATAGCCGGCGGCGCGAAAGCAGTCGCGAATCTGTGTCTCGGACAGCATCGCCAGCCGGCGTCCGCAGCCATTGCGCGTCGGCGCGTGGGATCTTCTTGGTGACCGTCTTCCATCCGCGTGCGCGTCTGGTAGTTCGGGACGTTGATGGCGCTCAGGAAAAAGGGGCGGCTGTGCAGGACGAAATCGATGACGTCGGACGTCGCGCTCTCGACAAACTTCGAGTCCGCATACTCCTGGGGCGCGCTCTTGGAGCGCGTGAGGCTGTTGCCCGTATTGCCAAAGGAGGCGCCCAGGTCGGTCACCACATACCGGCGCTCGCCGCCAACTTCGTAGATCGAGTTGTTGATCTCTTTCAGATCCCAGTTGTTCAGCAGGGCCATCATGACGCGCAAACCGTTCAGTTCTCGCTTGTCGAGGAACGGGTTGTCGAACCAGTCCCACGTGCCGAGCTTCGCCACGTCCTTCGGCCTGCGTTCGAGGCGCGCTCCGTGAATCGTGCCGTCCGGTGAGACGAATTCCTCACCACGGTGCAGCTTCGGCACACCCGTCACGGTGAGCTCAGCCAGGTAATAGTCTTCATCAACGAAATAGCCCGCCGCCCACAGCAAGCGTGTCGCTGCGGTTTCCGACTGAGGTTCCTCGCCGAGTTTCACTTTCCACTCGACGCCCTGCTGGTCTGTGATATCGAACTTCGGGCTGGTGGCCACCGTGTCTTCCTCGAGGAACGTGAATGTGTCCTTCGGCGTCCGGCGCGTGCCTCTTCCCTCCGGCGCCGTAGAACAGATTCAAGGAGGCGACGGGGTCCGAATCGCGCCAGATCACCTCCGGCTCATGTGTGGCATTTGCCGTCCCTTTGTCCTTATCCGCCTTTTGTGCAGCGCAACGTTGCGCACACGCTAGCAGCATCAGCATCAATGGGAAGTACGGGCCGGGTTTCGTTCGTGGCATGGCTTCAGGCCTCTTGATGAACACAATCTCTATCTGACAACCGCTCGGCTGCGGGCTATCTACGGCAGAACGTCTCGAATGACAAGGATGATTGACAGGAGTGCGAATCCGCGCGTCCACGTCATTTCTGCCCGCCGACCGGAGTCTGCTGCGTCGCAGCGGTCGTCCGAACGGGTTCCCGCATCGGGATGGTGCCCTTGTCAACCGTCTTGCCCGGTGCGGCTGATGGCCTGGAACGACAGCTCCTTTCCCGCCACTTCGACGAGCATGAACGATCGATCCGAATCGAAGCCGGCGGCCGTCAGTGTTGGACGGTCCTGATGATCGCCTGGGCGCAACTGTCCCGCGGCGCCGGACACGAAGTAATGGATGCCCTTCTGCGGCTTGATGCGCTGGTAGAAGTGCTCGTGTCCGCTGAAGACCGCGTCGACGCCGTAGTTGAGGAACAGCGGCTCGAGCAGCACGCGCAGGTCGGTCTGGGATCCGTGCATGCCGGACGAGTAGAGCGGATGATGAAAATACGCAATCTTCCAGTCGGATCCTGAGTTCTTCAGCTCCGGCTCGAGCCAGGCGAGCTGCACGCGGATCCATGTAGTTGCTATCCAGGGCGAAGAACCGCACGTTGCCCTTCTTGAACGAGTAGTACCGCTTGCCCGCCATGTTGAACGGCGTGTAGAAGCGCTGGTTCGGATCGTCGTGATTGCCCAGGGTCGCGTAGAAGATCGACCTTCGCATCGAGCAGGAACTTATGCGGCGCTTCGAACTTCTTCACGAAGTCCTGGGGACGTTCGGACGCCGTACAGGTTGTCGCCCATCATGATGACGAAGGTGAAGGGAAACTTCTCGTGATAGGCGGCCAGTTGCTGCCCGACTTCGTACTGCGGAGCTCTCACCGGTGCCGTTGTCTCCGATCACGCCGAAACGCACGGAGTCCGGCTTCAGGGGAAGCGTCAGCTCCTGGGCCGCTGGACCGCCAGCCAGCCGCCCGCGACCAGCGCGCAGCGCAACCAAGCCTCGACGGATCGATCTCGCCACCTGGCGCCTCTAGAAGACGTCGAGGATGAAGTCGACGATGATGTTCGCCTTGACGTCGCGGAGAATGAGGGCTTCGCTCAGCAGGCGGTATTCGAGGCCGTCCGGAAGCGCCGGCAGCGCGGCGAGGAGCGTGGCCGGGAACGTCGCCAGCGGCCACTCGCTCGGATAGGTCTGGTTGACCTTCGGGTGGAAGTGCGGGATCTCGTCGCGCATCACTTTCTGACCATGCCGAGGCCGGCGACGGAAGTCGGCCTTGACGATTCGCCGGAAGACTTCGAGCGGTCTCCGTGCGTCAGGATGTCCCCGGGCCGTGCGCTGGACCGTCCCGCACGGATGGCATCGCCGAGCCCGACTTCCCGCGAGGCGATCTCCGTCGGATCGTCGGTCCGCTTGAGGGGAGGCAGACCCTGCGTCGCGCGTCTTCGTCAGGTCGACATAGGCACGTGACCCGTGCACTGAAATCGGCCATCACCGCCGCCTGCTGGGTCGCTCGCGGCTGCGCGAAGCCGGCCGCTGGCCAGGCGAGGCTGGCCACGACGCAGACTCCAACGACACTCGACTGGATTAGGAACGTCACGTCAGCTCACTCCTCATGGATGGCCCTCGGGATCGTGCTCCGGATGGCGTCACGGGACGTGCGCGATATTGAACAGCGGTCTGGATGCCTGCTCCGGCACACTTCACCGGAGATCGCATGCTGAAACTGATCATCGAACCCGCCGACGGCGTGGCGCCGCTGCTCGCGCTCATCAAGAGCGCGAAGACGCAGCGTGGAGATTGCCATCTTCCGCTTCGATCGCAAGGACATCGAGACGGCCCTGAAGGCGGCGGCGGAGCGCGGCGTCAAGGTGACGGCCTTGATCGCGTTTGCCAACCGCGGCGGCGAGCAAGGCCTGCGCAAGCTGGAGCTGCGCTGCCTCGCTGCCGGCATCATCGTCGCGCGCACGTCCGACGACCTGATCCGCTATCACGGCAAGCTACATCCTGATCGATCGCCGCGTCCTGTGCGTGCTGTCGTTCAACTTCACGCATCTGGACATCGACCGCAGCCGGGGCTTCGGCATCGTGACGACCAGCACGCAGACTGGGTACGCGAAGCCGCCAGGCTGTTTCGAGCCGACTGCACCCGGACGAAGTACGCGCCGAAGACAGACACGTTCGTCGTCAGCCCTGACGAACTCCCGGACAGGCGCTCGACGCGTTCCTGAAACGGGCGAAGACGCAGTTGCTGATCTACGACCCGAAGATCTCGGACAAGGAGATGCTTCGCATCCTGCAGGCGCGGGCGAAGGCGGGCGTCGAGATCAAGGTCATCGGCTCGGTGGCGCGGGCGCGGCCAGATCGACGTGCACAAGCTGGCGGCCGACGGCTGCACACGCGCACGATCATCCGCGACCGGCGTCAGGCCTTCATCGGCAGCCAGAGCCTTCGCACGCTGGAACTGGACTCGCGCCGCGAGCTCGGCCTGATCGTTCAGGATGCGAAGGCGGTGACGCACGCTGATCGAGACATTCGAATCCGACTGGGCCGGCGCGAGCGCCAGGAAAGAGTCGGCGCCTGCCGAAGAGACGAGGCGCTGCCGGACGACCGCGCGACGACTCACCCAGGAACGCGCAGTCACCGCGAAGGAAGCCGAGAAGGCCGTTCAGGTCTTCACGAAGGAACTCGATCCCCTCGACGGACAGCGTGAAGAAGGCCGTCAGAAAAGCGGTGGCCAAGGCCGGCGAGGACGTGCTCCACGACAAGGACGTCAAGGACACGATGAAGAAGGTGGTCAAGAAGGCGGTGAAGGAAGCCGTCAAGGAAGCGGTCCAGGACGCTCAGGACGCGCAGGACGCGCAGCCGGAAATGCTTCGCGCGTGAGGTCCACCATTCGAGCCGCATGTGCGGCGACGCTGATCGCGTTCGCGGTCTGCCCGACGATCGTCGGGCACGCGCAGGTGCCGGCGGGGCCGGCTGCCGCGCCAGCACCGCGCTGACCGTTACGGCGGATGGACCGTTCGACACAACCTGGGACGCGCAGTTCGAGCCGCTCTTTCACGCGCTGGTCCGCTTGCCGGCCGCCGCGCTGCTGCAGCACGATCCTCGCCTTCCGGCCACGCCGTCGCGGCACGCCGAAACGGCAGGCGCCGGTCATTCAGACGCAGATCGTGCTGGCCCTCGTCGGGGCGATGGTGATGATGGTGGTCGGGTCGAGCCTGGCCCGCGCCTTCGGCATCGTCGGCGCCGCCGGACTCATCCGCTATCGCGCAAAAATCGAGGACCCGAAAGACGCCGGCGTCATGCTGTCGACGCTGGCCATCGGGCTGGCGTCGGGCGTCGGACTCTATCTGTTCGCGATCTTCGCGACCTGTCTTCGTGCTGGCCGTCCTGGTCGTCGTCGAATCGATTGAAACCGAACCCTATCTCCTGTTCGACCTGACGATCACGGCGAAGGAGTCGGCGAGTCTGAAGGACGCGATCGAAATGGTGCTTGCGCCGCCGTCGGATTCCGTTCGAGCTCCGGAGCACCGTCCGACAGAAGAGATCTGCTACGAAGTGAAGTTGGCGCTGGACACCCATACGGACAAGGTCTCCGGAGGCGTTGATGCGACTGAAGTCGGCGCAGCCGATCAACGTGAAGTGGGAACAGAAGAAGGACCCCAAGTGAGCATGAAACCGATTGCGCGGAGCGCTGGTCTCGCTCTGCTCGCCGTTGCCTGCACCGCCTTCCCGTGTGTCGCGCAGGAGGCGCCCGTCGCCGAGCCAAAGCCCGTCGCCACCGATCACCAGATGCTTCACAAGTACGTGTGGTCGACACTCGGATTCGACGGCGCGCTGAGCGCCACGCTGGGCAGCGGCCTCGATCAGTGGAGAGGCAGCCCACCCGAGTGGAGCATGGACGCCGCCGGGTATCACGACGACGCTGGGTTTCGGAGTATGCGGAATCCGCAATCGGCGACGGGGCGAAATACGCGGTCGCGCATTTCTTCCATCAGGATCCCGTCGTTCTATGTGTGCGCGTGCACGGGATTCGGCCGGCGTCTTCATCACGCCGTCGATTCGCCCTTCATGGCTCGCAAACGTGACGGCACCAGGGTGCTGTCCGCGGCCTCACTCGCCGGCGTCCTGACCGGGCCACGTCGTGTCGGCGAGCACGTGGTATCCGGCGCCGCTCGGCGCGCGCGACGGACTCAAGCACGCCGGCACTGAGCCTCGTCACGCAGATCGCGGTGGACGTGTTCAAGGAATTCCGGCCGCGCCGATCGAAAAAGCAGCCGTAGACATCTCACTTCTCGCCCAGATGCCGGGCGTGCTGTTTCGCGGCCTTCGCCGCGTGCTCGCTCGCCTGATGAACATGGCCCTGCGCCAGATACGCCTCGCGCGCGGCTTTATCCTGTTGCCCGGCGCCGTAATGGGTGGCCGCCTCGGTGTGGTGCTGGGCCGCGGCGACGCGAAATGCTCGGCCGCCTTCCGGTGATGCTCGACGGCGTCGGTCGACATGGTCAGGCTCCTCACCGCACACAGTACGACGCGTCCGGTTCGGTGCCTGTGCCCGATTGGACAGACGGTCAGCGCCGGATCGCGCATATTGCTCGCCAATGTGCAAGCAGATTCACTTCCGGCGGAGAGTGCTCAATGGTTCGTTACAGATGGATGGCGCTCGTGGGCGTGGCTGCGATGACTGCCGCCTGCGCCCACGGGCGGTTTGGGCCCAAGCCGAGCACGAAAGTGCCTGAGGGCATAGCGCACGCTGAAGAACATCAGCGTCAACGAGCGAGCCGCGACCCTGCAACGCGCCCGAGTCTGGCAACCGATCGACACGCGCTCGCTCAACCTCTCGGCCGGGCCACCGCTCCCGTCCGCCGAGAGGATTGGCGAAACGACTCACCTGCCGATTCGTGTTTCCCGACAAGCCACTGAGCGGCAACACGCCGAAGTTCCGCTGCGAGGTGCGGCCCGACGACGTCGTGAAAGTGAAATACGGAAAGAAGAACACCGAGGTCTACGCGGAGATCGCGGCGAGCCGCCTGTTCTGGGCGCTGGGCTTCAAGGCCGACCGCATGTATCCGACCCGCGTCAGTTGCCAGGGCTGTCCCGCCGATCCGTTCGCCGCCAGCAAAGCGGATTGGCACGCCGGGAAGCCTGGACAGGTCGGCCAATACGTGTTCGATCCGGCCGCAGTCGAGCGCCCACTCCCCGGGTCGGCCATTGAAACGGACGGCTTTGAAGGCTGGGCGTGGCCGGAGCTGGACACCGTGAATCCTCGCGCTGGCGGTGCGTCCCGCGCGCAGCTGGACGCGCTGAAATTGCTGGCGGTGTTCGTTCAACATTCGGACACCAAGCCGGAGCAGCAGCAACTGGTGTGTGCGCCGGACGGTGTGAAACGGGATCGTGCCGGCAATGAAACGTGCACGTCGCCATGGCTCGTCGTCAAGGATCTTGGCGTCACATTCGGGAAGGCCACCGCGCTCAACAACAGCGCCATGGATTTGGACGATTGGTCCGGCGCTCGTATCTGGCGCGAAGGCGCGCCATGCGTGGGCGATCTCTCCAGGTCGCTGACCGGCAGCCTCGAGAATCCGCAGATCGGCGAGGCGGGCCGCCAGTTCCTCGCCACCCGTCTGCTCCTCCTGAGTGACGCGCAAATCCGCGATCTGTTCACGGCGGCGCGGGCTCAGCTCCGCGACGAGACCATCGCCGATTGGGTTCGCGTCTTCAAGCGGAAGCGGACTGAAATCGTGAACGCGCGCTGCGCGGCACTCAGAAGACGGCTCGTGATCCTCGACAGTATCCCGTGCGCGATCGATTGCGCGCGCCGCTAGTGTCCCCAAATTGAACTGACGCAAAACGGCCGGTGCGTCAGCACTCGATCTCCGATGCAACAGCTGGCGGTCGTCGACCGCGTCGGCACCGGTGTCCTGGGCCTCTTTGCACTCTGTCGGCGCGGTCGCCACGTTTGGCGCGCGCGCCGTCGTCGAAGCCGCTCGTCCGCCCTACGAGCTGCGCGAAATCCTCAGGCACCTCTATCAGTTCGGCTACCGCTCGGCACCGCTGATCGTCACGGCCGGCTTCGCGATCGGCGTCGTGCTCTCGATGCACACGCGCGCCTCGCTCGAGCGCTTCGGCGCCGAGGCGCTGATTCCGGCCGGGCTCGCGATTGCGCTCATCCGCGAAACGGGCCCGTTGACCGCCGGCCTGCTCGTGGCCGGGCGCGTCGGCGCCGGCATCGGCGCCGAGATCGGCGCGATGAAAGTGACCGAGCAGATCGACGCGCTCGAAGCCAATGCCGTCGACGCGTTCAAGTATCTGGCGGTGACGCGCATCATCGCGCTGATGATCGCGATGCCGCTGCTGACGATCATGATGGACTTCTCCGGCATCTTCGGCGGCTACGTCGCGGAGGCCGCGGTGTCCGGCATGTCGTGGCGGCTGTAACTTCGAGCGCGCCTTCAGCTACATCACCTACTCGGACATCATCCCCGCGACGCTGAAGACCATCGTCTTCGGCTATCTGATTGCGGTCGTGGCCAGTTATCTCGGCTTCACGACGAGCCGCGGCACCGAAGGCGTCGGCGAGGCGTCGACGCGCAGCGTCGTCATGGCGTCGATGCTCATCATTCTGAGCGACGTGATCCTCGTGAAGATCATCTTCTTCTTCTATCCGGCGGTGTCGGGATGAACGCCGGTGCGATTCGATCACGTCTCCAAGGCGTTCGGGCGCGCTGAAGGTGCTCGACGATATTTCGTTCGAGATTCCGGCGGGTCAGGCGTTCTGCCTGCTCGGACGCAGCGGCACCGGCAAGAGCGTCACGCTCCGCCACATCGTCGGTCTGGTGCAGCCCGACAGCGGGAAGGTCGTTCGTCGAGGAGCAGCGACATCACGACGCTGGCGGGCCGCGAGCTCGCCGACGTGCGGAAGCACATGGGCTTCCTGTTTCAGAATGCGCGCGCTGTTCGACTCGATGTCGGTCGGCGACAACGTGGCGTTCCCGATGCGGCGCCACACCGACTGGTCCGACGCCGAGATTCGCGAGCGCGCCACGAAGAAGCTCGCCGACGTCGGCCTCGACGACGGATTACGACAAGATGCCGGCCGATCTGTCGGGCGGCATGAAGAAGCGGGCCGGCGCTCGCCCGCGCCATGGCGCTCGACCCGGCGATCCTGCTCGTGGACGAGCCGAGCGCCGGCCTCGATCCGATCACCGCGCGGCGAGATCGACGACCTGCTCGTCAAGACGAAGCAGGGTGGCACCACGCTCGTCGTGGTCACCCACAACATTCCGAGCGCGCGCGTCATCGGCGACGACGTTCGCCGTGCTTCAGGACGGGCCGCATGCTCGCCAGCGGGACGCTCGCGGCGCTCGACGCCAGCGACGAGCCGCTCGTTCAGGCGTTCATGCGTGCCCAGGGAGGCGGTTAGATGGCGACACCAGCGAGACTGGCGGGCGTCGGCGTGTTCGTGCTGGGCGGGCTCGCTCCTGTTCGCCGTCGGTCTGTTCATGATCGGCGATCGCCAGATGGCGTTCGCGACGAAGTTCACCGTCTACACCGAGTTCAAGAAGATCACCGGCCTGCAACCGGGCGCGAATCGTCCGTGTCTCCGGCGCCAAGGCCGGGATCCATCACGCAGATCCTTCCGCCGGCCACGCCGAGCGGGAAGTTCCGGGTGAAGCTGCGAGCTCACCGAGGACCTCCATCAGCTGGTCCGCACCGATTCGCTGGCCACGATTGAAACCGAAGGACTCGTCGGCGGGAGCTATCTCGGCATCGGCATGGGGACTGACGGCCGCAAGCCCGGCGTGGCACCGAACGCGACGATTGCCGAGCCGCGAACCGTTCGAAATCACGGATCTCATGCAGCAGATGAGCGACACGATCGCCAAGGTGAACACCACGATCGACGCCATGAAGGGCGACGTGCGAGCGCGCGGTCGTCGGCATCGCCGACACCGTCGACAACGCGAACGCGCTGCTCACCGCCGTCAGCGCCGACCGTGACGCAGATGGCGGCGTCCGGCGCGACAGATCACGCAACGACGCCGCAGCAGATCGCGGAGGGGATTCGCAGCGGGAAGGGCACCCTCGGCAAGTTCGTCAACGACGACGAGCTCTACACGCGTGTCACCGCGATTGCCAGGCAGACCGGAAGAGATCGCCGACGAGCGCGCGGCAGGTGGTCGAGAACGCGAGAAAGACCCTCGAGGGCTTTCAGTCGAAGGACGGTCCCGTCCAGGGATGACCGCGAGCGTCACGCAGACGATGGACGATGCGCGCGCGGCGATGGCGGGCCTCGCCGAGAACATGGACGCGATGAAGCACAACTTCCTGCTGCGCGGCTTCTTCAAAGGCGCGGGGCTACTTACGACCTCGCGCAGATGTCGCCGGCGGATTACCGGAAGGGCGCGCTCACCAAGGGCAGCGATCGCCGTCTGGTCCGCGTCTGGCGGCGCGTCCGACGCGCTGTTCGAGCCGCAGCCCGATCATCCGGCCGACGAGCGGCTGACCGAGCCAGGGCAAGACGCGGGATCGACTCGGCGATCGCACCCTATCTGGAGCACATCGCGTCGGGCATCGTGATGGTCGAGGGCTATGCGCAGCAGGGCACGCGCGACGAGCAGTATCTGCGATCGCATGCGCGCGCGTCGATCGTCCGTGACTACCTGATCGCCAAATTCCATCTCGATCCGCAGGCGACCGGGGCGATGGCGCTCAGCGCCGACTCGCCCGGCAGCCCGGAGAAAGCGCCGTGGGACGGCGTGGCCGTCGCGGTCATCCTTCCGAAGGCTACGCTCGAGCCGAGGAAATAGTGCCCATCACGAAGGAGACGCACATGCTGCTGACTGACGAGTCCGTTACCGCCCATTCACACCGCGCGCTGACGGTGAAGGCCTTCGGGATCACCGACAAGGGCCGCGTGCGCCCGGCCAACGAGGATCAATTCCTCTGCGCCGAGCTGACCAAGGCGATGCGCATCTGGCAGACCAGCCTGCCGGAAAGAAGGCGCAGTTCGGGGAGGAACGCGGGCATCTGTTTCTCGTCGCCGACGGGATGGGTGGCGCCAACGCCGGCGAACAGGCCAGCGCCCTGGCCGTCGTCGCGATCGAGCGGTTCACGCTCAACACGCTCAAGTGGTTCTTCGACTCGAACGGACCCGAAGCGCAGAGAGTCCTGACGCAGTTCCAGACGGCGCTACGCCAGGCCGACGCCCGCATCCTCGAAGAATCGACAGAGCATCCGGAGCTGAGCGGCATGGGCACGACGGTGACGATGGCGTTCCAGCTCGACGCGCAGTTGTGTGTCGTCCACGTCGGCGACAGCCGGGCGTACATGTATGGGGATGACGAGCTGTACCAGTTGACGCACGACGACACGCTCGTGGCGGACACTGGTCAGCCGGGGAGAGCTTCAGCCCGCGCAGGCGGCCCAGCACCGCCTCCGCCACGTCATCACGCAACGTCGTCGGAGGCACTGAAGCCGTCGTCAACGTCGAAGCGCACGCGCTGAACGTTCGTGCCGGCGATCGCCTGCTGCTGTGTTCCGACGGATTGACCGAGATGGTGCCCGACGCTGCGATCGCGGCCATCCTCCGTGCGGAGCTGGATCCGGAGGCGGCGTGCACGAAGCTGGTGGCGCAGGCGAACGACGCCGGCGGCCGCGACAACATCACCGTGTTGATCGTGCCGGTTCGACGCGGCCGATCCCAGCTGAGACGCTGCGTCGCGTTTACCGCGCGGAGCCACCCGAGGCGCCACGGCTCTGTCGATCGTCTCGAACGAAGGTCGGGTTCGGCGCAGGGTGTGTCGGCGGCGCGCGCTCCTGCCGTAGCACGTATTCCCTCAGTCGATTCCGCTCGCTCAGCAGCGCGTCGACGCATTCGCACGCGCTGGCGTGCGACTACGCCAGATGCGAGACCGCAATATCGGCAGACAACGACCGTCGTGCTGAGATGCAGCTTTGGTCATGGTGCCCTCGATGAGGTCTGCGGCGCGAGTGGCCAGAACGTGGTCACCGTGCCGAGATCATCGCAAGCAGATTAACAGTCGAGTGCGGAGAGAGCTGTTCTGTTCAGCACATCCCGGCCGTTCGCGACTCGGATTCAGCCGAATCGGCCGACCGGCTGTGCTCTATCGGACAACGCCGGCGGCGACATCCATACACTCGTGGCGTGACCACCGATACCAACGCCGGCGCGCCGATGAGCGCGAACCCGATGCGCATTCTGCTGATCGGCCACGGCCCGCTTCGGATGGCCGGTCGGTTCGCGCGGCGCTCGCCGACGATGTCCGGGACGGCGTCTTCGTCGTCGAGTGCGTGCCGCAGCTCGTCGACGGGCTCGCACGGCTGCGCGAGAAGCGGGATCGCCGCGATCGCCAGCTCGATCTGCATCTGCCGGACGGCGACGGGCTCGCGGCCTTCGACGAGGTTCGGCGAACGGCGCCGCACGTCCGGATCTTCGTCATCGGCTCGCCGGGCGATAAAGACGTCGCGCGCGGAAGCCATCAAGCGCGGCGCGCAGGACCTCTGCACCGGCACCGCCTCGACAGCGACACGTTGCCGCGCAGCCCTCAGCGGATCATCGAGCGGCAAGCGGCGGAAGAAGCGTTGTTCTTCGAACAGCAGCGCGCGCAACGTCACGCTCAACTCGATCGGCGACGCCGTGCTCAGCACCGATCGTCCGGGCAACGTGACCTATCTCAATCCCGTGGCCGAACGCATGACCGGCTGGCCGCGTGCCAGGAGGCGCTGGGCCGGCCGCTCGCCGACGTCTTCCGGATCATCGACGCCGCGACGCGCGAACCCGCGTCGCAACCCGATGGACGCAGGCGATGCAGCTCGACAGGATCGTCGGCCTGACGCCGAACTGCCTCCTCATCCGGCGCGACGGGGTCGAGATCGGCCATCGAAGATTCCGCCTCCCCGATCCACGATCGCGGCGGGCAGGTCATCGGCGCCGTGATCGTGTTCCACGATGTGAGCGCGGCGCGGCGCTCGTCGCTGCAGGCCAGTCCACCTGGCGCAGCACGACTTTCTGACCGACCTGCCCAACCGCATGCTGCTGAACGACCGGCTCACCAGGCGATTGCCCTGGCCCGCCGTCACGGCCACCGCCTGGCCGTGCTGTTCCTCGATCTGGATCGGTTCAAGCACGTGAACGACAGCCTGGGACATGCGATTGGCGACGCGCTGCTGCAGTCGGTGGCACGACGCCTGGTGGCGTGCGTCCGGAGCTCGGACACGGTCAGCCGTCAGGGCGGCGATGAATTCGTCGTGCTGCTGTCGGAGATCGAGCACGCGGACGATGCGGCCGCGCAGCGCGCAGAAGATCATCGCGGCGCTCGTCGCGCCGCACGACGTCGCCCAGCACCAGCTGCACGTCACCGTCACTATCGGGATCAGCATCTACCCCGACGACGGTCCGGATGCGGAGACGCTGATCAAGTGCGCGGACACCGCGATGTACCACGCCAAGGAAAGCGGCCGGAACACGCTATCAGTTCTTCGAGCCGGACGATGAACGCACGGGCCGTCGAGCGGCAATCGATCGAAGCCGGCCTGCATCGCGCCCTCGCCCGGCGGCGAGTTCGTGCTGCACTACCAGCCGAAGATCGATCTCGAGACCGGAGCGATGACCGGCGCCGAGGCGCTGATCCGCTGGGTGCATCCGGAGCGCGGACTCATGTCTCCGAAGCGACTTCGTGCCGATCGCCGAGGACTGCGGCCTCATCGTGCCGATCGGCCAGTGGGTCCTGCGCGAAGCCTGCCGGCAGGCCCAGGCCTGGATCGACGAGGCCGGCCGCCGATGCCGGTGGCCGTGAACATCTCGGCCGTCGAGTTCCGCGATCCGCGCTTTCTGGAGAACGTGCGCGCAGTCGCTGCACGACACGCCGGCTGGAGCCCCGCTATCTCGAGCTCGAGCTGACCGAAAGCGTCCTCACTGCAGCATGCCGAGTCCACGGCCCTCGCGCTGCAGGCGCTGAAAGACATGGGCGTGCAGGTGGCGATCGACGACTTCGGCACCGGGCTACTCGAGCTTGAGCTATCTGCGGCAGTTTCCGATCGATGCGTGCTCAAGATCGATCAGTCGTTCGTCCACGAGATCAGCGCCGATCCGGTCGGCACGCTCGATCGTCTGCGCCGTGATCAGCATGGGCAAGAGCCTCGGGCATCGCGTCATCGCGGAAGGCGTGGAAACGCGGGAGCAGCTCGCGTTTCTGCAGGCCCAGCACTGCGGCGAGGGACAGGGCTACTACTTCAGCCGGCCCGTGGCTGCCGAGCAGTTCATCAGGCTGCTGGAAGCAGCCGTCCGGATTTGGTTCTTCAGTAGTCGGACGTGATCGCTGGGCTCGGGCTCCGGCGCGACGCGGACCGCCGGCACGATGAGCGGCGCGCACGACCGACCGCGGCGACACGCGACCGGCGCCGGGCGGGTGCGCCGGCGCGCGACCTTTCGCAGCATTCTCTTCGCGCTGATGGTCGCTGTCGGTCCCGCCGCTCAAGGCATCAGCCGGACCGCGTTTGGCTCCACGACCCCGCCACTCCGCGGCGCGTGTGTCCACGTCGATCGACTCGTTCGTCGGCGATTCCTCCCTGGCGGGCCTACGACAGCGCTGATTCGCGAAGCAGCGGCGCGTCTACCGCGTCAGCCCACGCTGATTCGCTCCGGTCATGCAGGCGGAGTCGGCGTTCGACCCGACGGCGGTCTCGCCCGACGGCGCGATGGGGCTGATGCAGCTGATGCCGGAGATCGCCGGCGCGTTCGGCATCGCGGATCCCTTCGATCCGCGCGAGAACATCATGGGCGGCACGCGGCTGCTCCGCGAGCTGCTCGATGCGCATCACCACAACATTCCGCTCGTGCTGGCCGCGTACAACGCCGGACCGGCAGCGGTCGCCCGCTACGGCCGCGTACCGCCGTTTCCGAGAACGCGAGGATACGTGAAGAAGATCGTCGGCCTCATCGCGGACGCCCACAACGCCGGCGGCGATTAGATCGCACCTGATGTTCGCGGGCGAACTTGTCACGGCCAGTCCCTGGGCGTACTTGAGATTTGCTGAGCTCTCAACGGCAGGAGAGCGGCGCGGCGTCGCCACTGCTGTTTCTGCGCGGGATGATGCCTGAGAATCGCGACGATGGACACGCCAAAATTTCCGCATCATCGCGACTGCGAGGCGTTGACCGGCATCACGCTGGACCATCTGCCGCGCGATGGGTCGCTGGGGCGCGTCCGACGTTTCGCGAAGGGCGCGTTCCTGTGGCAGCCGACGACGCTGCCGATCGGATCTATTTCCTTCGAAGAGGCCGCGTGGTCGGTGATGACCGCCAAGCCGCACGAACGGCCGGTTGCCCTGCGCACGATCGAGCCGAACCAGCCCTTCGGCGAAGTTGTGCCTCTGCAGCGTTCGAGCCGGTATTCGGGGAACCACGGCCTGTGCGCTGGTCGACGAGTGAAGCGGTCGAAATCAAGCTGAGCCAGCTTCCTGGGCTACCTGCGCCAGAACCGCGCGGCGCTCGAGGCGCTGATGTTCACCTTCTGCCTCCGGCTGACGGACGCCGAGCATCGAATCGAAGTGATGGCGCATCGCGGGGCGGAGCAGCGGCTCGGCCGCCTCCTGCTTCGTCTCGGCACGTCGCGCGGACGCCAGGGCCGCGTCGGCCTCAGGGACACGGTCACGGTGTCGGTGAGTCACAACGAGTTGGCTCAGCTCGCCGGCATGAGCCGACCGCACGTCACGGTCACGATGGGACGGCTCGCGTCGTCGCAGGCTCGTGCAGTATGAGCGCGAAGGTCTGGTTCGTGTCGACGTGGCGTCGCTCACCGAGTATCTCGGTCGCATCGTTCGCGGCGAACGGGCATAGCTGACCCGTTCCGTCGCCGATCAGCGACCAACGGCCTGGATCGACCGCTGGGAGTTCGGGAAGTCGGACTGATTCGCACTGAGAGAGCCGACGCGCGATGGCCAAGCAGATTCCAACACACGTCGGGGATGTGTTGATCTCTGCGGACGACCCGGTCGTATGTCGGTTCATGCGGTTGGACGTGTGTCCAAGGACGGCCAGCAGGATTTTGCGCAATGAAGCCCACGTGAAATACGAGACCGACTACGCCGCTGCCGTCACTCAGGCGAACAGCTCTCGTCGCGCCAGGACGAAGGGATGTTCTTTCGGAATCATCGACACCGGCGCCTGGCATGAGATGTTCAAAACGGACCGACTGCCGCCTAATCCCAATCTCGATCGTGTTCGCAACCTGAGCCTTCACCGAATCGACAGCAAGGGTGAGGATCTTCGATAACGCGCCGCCGAGGACCGTGTGCGTGCCGTCCGCACCGCGCTGACCGTATTGATCGCGGCTGTAATACCCGTCCTCATAGCCGCGACGGAAGGCCTTCTCGGAAGTAGTAGCTTGTAGTCGCCCTGACCCACGTGGTAGCCGCGATAACCGTAGTTCGCGTCTGGTAGGCGATACGCGGCTCGATAGTTGTGCCGCCATTTGTCCTCCCGGTCGGCCTGCCCCCGATCGGAAGCCTTCGTTGTAGCCGTTGTTCACGGCCTGCCGGAGCAGATCGGCGCCGTATTGATTCGTCTCGTAGTAGCGGCCGCCGCGGTTGTAGCGATAGGTCGACGGCGTGTAGAAGTACGGATCGTTGTTGTAGTCATAGGTGCCACCGTAGTTCCGAAGACTGTCCTGCTGCTGCTGCAGCTGAACGGCATAGGCCTGCTGAACACGGTGCTGCGCCAGACGGTGTTGTTGCTGGAGCTGTGCAGTCTGTTGCTGTGCAAGACGCGCCTGCTGCTCGAGAGCGCGCACGTACTCCGGCGACGCGCTGTTGCTGCTGACCGATACGTTGCCGCTGAATCGCCGGTGACAGACGCTGGTGCGGTCGGCTCGGGGCCGGGGCCTTCGGCGACGCCACGCGGTGTGGCTGCGGGTGCGCGGCCTGCGTCGGCTGCGGGTGTGGCTTCGGCTGTGCCTTCTGGTCCTGCTGCCGCTGCTGGTCGTGCTGGCGCGCCGCCTGGTCGTGCTGCGGCTTTGTGATCGCGCTGCAGCTGCGCCTTTTGTCTGGCTCAGCCGGCTGCGCCTTCTGAGTCGGATGCGGTGGCGCGGCTTTTGGCTGCTCCCGCGGCTGTGCCTGTGCTTTTTCATCTTTCGGCTGTTTGGCCGGTGGCGGGCCCTTCTGGTCCTGCGGCGGTTTGTCGCCCTTGGGCTTCTGGGCGTAACTGGGGGCCGTGATTCCGACGAATGCGGGGAGGACTGCTGTGCTGATTCAGGCGCGGTTTCATGGGTGCTGCCTCCTTGACAGCATGCCGTGCTGAAGGGACAATTGGACTGTCCCCTTCGGCACAGCCGCTGCCAGCAGAACGAGGGCAGCGAGCACTCGTGACCACCGGCCGCTTATTTGTTCGCGGCCCAACTCGCGGCGACGCGCGAGCGTCGGCCGTCGAACGTGCGCCATCGCGGGAAGCCGCCACGACAGCCCCCACGTCATCGGACGATGGCGCGTCGGCTCGCGATGGGGCTTGCGCAGGCGGGGCGTGGGAGGAGACACACTCATGGTTCACCAAAAATCTCGACGATGGGCCGGGGCACGCCGATGTGGAAGCCCTGCGCGTAGTCGATGCCGCTGCCGCGCAGGCGATCCGTCATGTCCTGATCGGTGACGAATTCCGCCACGGTTTTCTTCCCCATGCCCCTGGCGATCCCGACGATCGCCTCGACGACGAGCTGGTCGGTGGTGATTGGCGCCGAAGCCACGGATGAAGTCGCCATCGATCTTGAAATAGTCGAACGGGAGATGCTTCAGGTAATAGAACGAGCCGAAACCGGAGCCGAAATCGTCCAGCGCGAAGCGGCAGCCCCGGCTCCTCAACTCCGTCGTGAACGTCTTGGCGTGCTCGATGTTGCCAATCGCCGCCGTTTCGGTCAGCTCGAAGACCAGACACGCGGGGTCGATGCGCGCGTCCGCGAGCGCTCGATCGATGACCGCGACGAGTTGCGGGTTGCCGATGGACTTCGCGGAGATATTCACGTTGAGCGTCAGCGAACGGCCAGCCTTGGCCTGCGCTGGCGATGAGCGCGACCGCCTGCCGCACCACCCAGGCAGTCGATCGCGAGAATGGTGCCGAACCGCTCGGCGACGTACAGAAAGGCGCTCGGCGGGAGCAGCCGGCCGTCGTCGGTGCGCAACCGGAGGAGCAGCTCGTACTGGCTGATCTCGTTGGTCGCGAGATCGAGGATGGGCTGGCAGAGCAGCTCGAGCTGATCGTGCGTGAGCGCGCGTTGAATGCGCTCGGCCTCCGCCAGCCGCGACGATGCTCGCGGCTGGCGCGCCGGACGCCGGCCGATAGACCGCGAACCGGTCTCGGCCCGCTTCCTTCGCCTCGTACATGGCGAGATCGGCCGCCGCCAGAATCTCGATGCTCGTGAGACCGTCGAACAGCGCGACGCCGACACTGGCCGTGACCGGAATCTGGTGTTCGGCCAGCATCGCCGTCTGGCGGCGTAGCGCCTTCACGATGCCGTCGGCGACCACCTCCGCCTGCGTCGGCGTCGACCTGGGGCAGGATGATCCCGAACTCGTCGCCGCCCAGCCGCGCCAGGACGTCGGTCTCGCGGATCCGGCCGCGCAGCGCCGCGGCGACGGTCTTGAGCAGGTCGTCGCCGGCTTTGTGGCCGAACTGGTCGTTGACCGCTTTGAAGTGATCCAGATCGAGCAGCAGCACGGCGCCGCCGCCGCCATAGCGGGCCGCGGACTTGGTCTCCTGGGCCAGCGCCTGCTCGAAGCGCCGGCCGTTGAACAACGCCGTCAGAAAATCGTGATCGACGAGGTGCTCCAGACGCCCTTCGAGCTCTTTGCGCTCGGAGATGTCCTGCACCTGCGCGATGAGGTGCAGCGGTCGGCCCTCGTCGTCGCGGACGAGCGACACGCTCAACAGCACCCAGACCAGATGGCCCCAGGCGTGTCGGTATCGCTTCTCGATCTGATAGCTGTCTGGTCGTGCCCGTCGAGCAGCTCCACGATCTGAGGCGCGTCGACGTCGGCATCGTGCGGATCGGACAGGTCGCGGAACGAGCGCGCGCAGATCTCCTCGGCCGTGATGCCCCGTGATCCGGCACAGCGCGTCATTCACGCGCAGCGACCGGTCGGCCATGTCCACGAGGGCCATGCCGATCGGCGCGTTCGCCAACACGCGGTCTCAAAGGCGCTCGAGGACCGAGGCGCCCCCAGTTCGAGGAGGCGCAAAGAGAGACTCCGCCATCGCAGTTACCGTCGCACACATCGGCAGACGGCAGGTGTTCAATACTGAACATGAGGCTGTGCCGAGCTACCGCGTTATCGGCGCCGAAGGATGAGCGCACATGCTCGTGGTTCGACAAGCTCACCACGAGCGTGTGAGGCAGGAACAACGCCGGCCTTATTGCGTGCGCTCGCTTGGCCGAATGCCCGGTTCCAGCAGTGCGATCAGCGTGGCGGCGGCCTTCGGCGCTGGCACGCCGCGTCGTCACGATGGCTCGGTTCTCCAACGGCTTGCCGTACAGGCGTGGCGTTGTCGTCGAGATCCTGGCGGAGCGTGGCGCCTTCGAGGGCGACGCCGGCAAACAAGCCCTGCGATCGCGACCACGACAGAATGTCCGCGTGCATCTGCGCATCCGTTTGAGCCGTGGCCGTGCGTCCCACGGGTCCTGCCGCCACCGGAGCCTTCGGCGCCCAACGTGAACTTGCTCGACAGCAGCTTGTCCGCGCCTCTTTCACTCATGACCAGCATGATCAGATCGGTCGCCGACCCGCCGATCTGGAAGCCCACGCTTCCGCCTTCGATGCGGACCGTGCCGGGCGCAGACCAGCCCGCTCCGGTCTTGCTGCGACACGACAGATACCCTTTTCCGTATTTCCCGCCCACGACGAAGGCCGCGGTCTTCAAGATCCGGAACCAGCACGATGCAGTGGGCCTTCTCGATGAGCTCCTCAGGAATGCCCTTGTCCGGGCGTCGCCATGATCTCTGACAGCATGGTCGCCGACTCGCCCAGTCGCTTGGCCGGCTCGTTGTCCGCCGCCAGCAGTGGCACGAGCGCCAACGTCGTCGCCACGGTCGTCGCAATAATCAATTTCACAATGTGCACCTTTCTTATTGAAGAGCTAGCCTGTGCTGGCCGGCTTCTTCCCGTCAAACTTAGCGCTGTGCGGAAATGGCAGAAGATGTTCTCTTCGAGACACCATGAAGGTCAGTCCTCTTGCTGGCACACCGGCGCCGCCCTCGATGCTGGTCAACGTCCCGAGGCTGGTGACCGCGTACTACGCGGAGCATCCCGATGCCTCCGTCGCGGCGGAACGCGTCGCGTTCGGGACGTCGGGGCACCGCGGCTCGGCGTTCGAGCGCACCTTCAACGAGGCGCACATTCTGGCGATCACGCAGGCCATCTGCTCGTATCGCCACGCGCACGGGATTGACGGTCCGCTGTTCATGGGCATGGACACGCACGCGCTGTCCGAGCCGGCTTTTGTCAGTGCCCTCGAAGTGCTGGCCGCCAACGGCGTCGAGGTGATGATCGACCAGGATCGCGGCTACACGCCGACACCGGTCATTTCGCACGCCATCCTTCGATACAACCAGCGGCCGCCAATCCGGGCTGGCGGACGGCATCGTCATCACGCCCTCGCACAATCCGCCCGAAGACGGCGGCTTCAAATACAACCCGCCAACCGGCGGCCCGGCGGACACCGCCGTCACCGGCTGGATCGAGCAGACCGCGAACGCGCTCCTGGCTGACGACCTGCGCGCGGTCCGCCGCCTGCCGCTACGAGCGCGCCCGCCGCGCGGCGAGCACGCATCTCCACGACTACATCACGCCGTATGTCGACGACCTCGCCAGCGTCATCGACATGGACGCCATCCGCAGCGCCGGCGTGAGAATCGGCGTGGATCCGCTCGGCGGCGCCGGCGTGCGCTACTGGGATCCGATCGTCGCGCGATACGGGATCGCGGTGACCGTGGTGAACGACGTGGTCGATCCGACGTTCCGCTTCATGACCGTGGATTGGGACGGCAAGATTCGCACGGACTGCTCATCGCCGTACGCCATGGCGCCGCTCGTGGCCATGCGCGATCGCTTCGACGTCGCCTTCGCCAACGACGCCGACCACGATCGCCACGGGATCGTCACGCCGACGGCGGGATTGATGAATCCCAACCACTATCTGGCGGTGGCCATCTCGTACCTGTTCACAGCGTCGACGCCAGTGGTCGACCGAGCGCCGCCGTCGGCAAGACCGTCGTCAGCAGCGGCATGATCGACCGTGTGACGAAGGGACTGGGCCGCCGCCTCGTCGAGGTTCCGGTCGGGTTCAAATGGTTCGTGGGTGGGCTCCTCGACGGGTCGATCGGCTTCGGCGGCGAGGAAAGCGCCGGCGCGTCGTTCCAGCGCATCGACGGCACCACGTGGACGACGGACAAGGACGGCATCATTCTCGGCCTGCTCGCGGCCGAGATCACGGCGACGCTCGGTGTCGATCCCGGAGCACGGTACGTCGAGCTCACTCGCGAGTATCGGAGCCCCGGTTTACGAGCGGATCGACGCGCCGGCGACGCTCGATCAGAAACGGCTGCTGCTGCAGCTCTCCCCGGCCGACGTCGACGCGAAGGAGCTGGCGGGCGACGCCATCCGCGCGATCCTGACGACCGCGCCCGGGCAATGGAGAATCGATCGGCGGGCTGAAAGTCGATCACCGACGATGGATGGTTTGCCGTGCGGCCGTCGGGCACGGAGGACGTCTACAAGCTGTACGCGGAGAGTTTTCGCGACCGCCCGCACCTCGAACGGATTCAGACGGAGGCACAGGCGCTCGTCACGAGGCTCTTCGCGAAAACAGAAAGGGTCAGACCCCTTTTCCCGGGAGCAATGGACGGGGTCTGACCCTTTTCTCCGCGCTAGCGACGCGAGTTGTTCACGATGCGAGCCGAGACAATGCGATCGTTCAGCCCGAGGTAGGACAGATCCGACACATCCTGGTCGATCGTCTCGCAGTTGCCTGAGGTGTCACAAAGCTCCCAGGCTCCGCCGCCGCGAATTTGCACGCTGCCTTGCCATGCGGGAACTCCCATGCGCGAGGAACCCATGGATACGGGCGTCGACGCGCCTCGGAAACCGGGCCGATCGAAGAAGAGCAAGCCGCGCTGGAAGATGTTCCCGAACGCTCCGCTCATGCCCGGTTTGACGATTGCCGAACCCGCGGTCGTTGACGCGACGCAGCGACGAGATCCGATCGCCCCAGCCATTGCGACCCAGATCGGTCACGCTGGCCGACAGCACTTCACACTGACTCTCGTAGTTGATGTCCTGACACACTTCCCAGGTTTCGCCGTTGGGGATGCGGATGCTCGACACCTTGTCGTTCAGGTTGAATGACACCAGGTTCGGCGTGTCGTTGTGGAACGTCGCGCTCTGGCCGCGGTAGTTGGTATTCGCGTAGACGGTCACGCCGGCGCTCCCGTTGCCGTTCCTGTTTTGGTTCCCGTTGCCGTTCCCGTTCCGTTCCCGTTGCCGTTGCCGTTGCCGCGTTGCCACGGCCCCACTGACGGTCCGAGTATCCGTTGTTGTCGATTCGGCGCAGCGACGAGATCCGATCATCCCAGCCCATGCCGCGCAGGTCGGCGACGTTGCCCGACAGCGTCCGACATTGGTTCCCGTAGTTGACGTCCTGACAGACTTCCCAGGTTTCCTCGTTGGCGACGCGGATGCTCGAGATCGTGTCGTTCCAGCCGGCCGTCACCATGTTCGGCGTATCGCTGCGAAAGGTCGCACTTCGGCCGCCGAAATTCGGGATCCGCGCGCACCGTCACGCCGGCGCCGCTGTTTCGGTCCGTCCCAGCCACGGCCGCGGCCGCCGCCAATGTTGATTCGGCGCAGCGATGAAATCCGATCGTTCCAGCCCGTGGTGCGCAGGTCAGCGATGTTGCCCGTCACCGCCTGACACTGGTTGCCATAATTGGCATCCACACGACTTCCCAGGTCTCCCCGTTGGGCACCCGGATGCTCGAGATGTTGTCGTTCCAGCCGGCCGATACCATGTTCGGCGTGTCGCCGTCGAACATTGCGCTCTGACCGGCGAAGTTGATGTCCGCGTAGCACGGTGATACGGCTGCCGTAGGCCTGTCTCGACTGCGCCGATGCGACGCCACCCAGCGCGGTGACCGCGATCAGCAGGGTCCACAATCCAACGCGCCAGCTTGTTTGAGTCGTCATACGTCTGTCCTGACCTTTCTGGTCGTTCTTGTTCCACATGTGAAGCTCTCCGAATTCGTTGCGCCGTGCTCGACTCGACGCCGTCAGATCAGCGAGCGGCGGCCGCTCAGCAGCCCGACGACGAACAACACGATGGCGACGACCAGCAGCACGTGGACGAACGCGCCGATCGTGTAGGTGCCGACAATGCCCAGCAGCCAGGCAACGAGGAGAATGACCGCGATGGTGTGCAGCATGGTGCGCTCTCTTTCAGTGGGCGGTCATGGCACGTCCGTCACACGGGGCGGAGGCGATTCACGACCAACGCGCTGACGAGGATGCGCCTATCGCTGACGCGCGTCTGTGCGTTTGAGGCACACCCTGCGCAGGCTCGATGACCATCCGGGGGACGTGAGCGGTATTGAACAGCCTCGTCGGATTCCTGCTGGAATACCGTTGCGTGCGGTGGTGCTCGACATTCGGCGAAAGGCGCAATGACATTCGCATTCAAGGCCCTGTGGTGTTTCGCCGCCGGCGCGGCGGTTCTCTCCGGCACGTCAGCGCTGCTCGCGGCCAGACGACCTGTCCGGTCGGCTCGGTCGGCTCGGCCGGTCGCACCCGCGGCGCTCGAACTGCAGGTCCTTCTCGACCGCGCCGGCTTCTCGCCAGGAGAGATCGACGGGAGCAGCGGACAGAACAGCCGCAAAGCGCTCGCCGCCTTCCGCGCCGCCCGCGGCATTACGTCAGGACCGCGAGGTCAGCAGGGCGCTGCTCGAGCGCGCTCGAGGTCGGCGCCGTCGAGCCGTTTGTGACGTATACGGTTTCGGCGGACGACGCCGCGGGGCCCGCTTCATCGAAACGATGCCGGCGGACATGACGGAGAAGTCGAAGCTTCCGGGCCTGCACTACGCGTCCGTGCTGGAGGCACTTGGCGAGAAATTCCACGCGGCGCCGGCGCTGCTCAAGCGTGTGAATCCGGCGCGCGCGTTTCACCGCGGGAGAATCCATCCGCGTCCCGAACGTGGCAGAACGCGAGCACGCCATGGCGTCCGGGGTGAGGGTCGTGGTCTCGAAGAAAACCTCGATCCTCACCGTGTGCGACGGACAAGACCACATCATCTTTCACGCTCCGGTGACGAGCGGCAGCGAGCACGATGCGCTGCCCATCGGGAAGTGGGCGGTTACGTCGGTCGTGCGAAATCCAACCTTCAACTACAACCCCGCCCTGTTCTGGGACGCCGACCCCGCCAACGCCAGAGCGACGATCCGGCAGGTCCGAACAATCCCGTCGGCGTCGTGTGGATTGACATCAACAAGCCGCATTACGGGATGCACGGCACGCCAGAACCGGGAACGATCGGCCACTCCACGTCGCACGGGTGCGTGCGGCTGACGAACTGGGATGCCACACGGCTCGCCGGCCTGGTCACGAAAGGTGCCGAGGTTGTGTTCAAGGAATGAAGGGGTTGCCCGCCTGCGTCATCGCCCTGCTCGTCATCGTCTGGGATGGCCCCACCGTGGCGCGCGCGCCGGTCAGGACGACGACAGCAGATGCCGATGCGGATTCGCTGGCCGAGCTACGCAGCCGCCGGTTGGACCTTCCCGTGCGCGGCGCGAGCCGGCGGGACCTTCATGACTCCTTCCACGATCTACGCCAGTGGTTCCATGCCCATGAGGCGATCGACATCCTGGCGCGACGGGGCACAGCGGTCCTGGCCGTCGAGGACGGCACCATCGCACGACTGTTCGAGAGCAAGGCAGGCGGAACCACGGTGTATCAGTTCGATCCCGCGACCAGGTTCGTGTATTACTACGCCCACCTCGAGCACTACGCCGACAGGCTGAAAGAAGGCCACCACGTTCTGCGCGGCCAGACGTTGGGCTTCGTCGGCACCTCGAGCAACGCACCGAAAGACACGCCGCACCTGCATTTCGCCATCTTCCGGCTCACCGACAAGAAGCAGTGGTGGCAGGGCAGTCCGATCAACCCCTACGACGTCTTCAAATGAGAGCCTCGCACGACGGAGTGTGCACAACGAGACAGACCTCCGGCGTCGCGTCCCGCATGCTGCGTGACGCACATGAGGAGAGCACACATGACCCAGAGCGCGCGGACCGCAGACCTGAGAGAGATGCTGACCGTCCGCCGGGGCGAGATGCGCGACGACGTGCAGAGTCGTATGCGCGAGGGGCGCACCGGCGAGCGGACGGACGCACGTGATGACATCGATCTGTCCGACGCCGACATCCAGGGGACATCGAGTTCGCGCTGATCCAGATGCGGACGGAAACGCTGTCCCGCATCGACGTCGCGCTCTCTCGGCTCGCCGCCGGCGAATACGGGGCCTGTGTCGACTGCAAGGGGAGATTGCGCCACGGCGGCTGCACGCCTTGCCGTTCGCGGTGCGTTGCCAGGGCTGCGAAGAGCGGCGCGAGCAGGCTCAGGGTCGCGCGCGGCAGCTCGCGCAGCGACGCGGCAGCGTCTCGCTGTTTCCGGATATCGTCGGGTCGTGAGGGGCCGCCGGTCAGGTGCGCTTGCGCACGCCGGTGACGAGGAGTGCGACGCCGCCGGCCACCGCGGCGATCCCCAGCACCGGTGGCAGCAGGAACGTTCGCTGGCGATCCGCCGTCGCGTGCAGGGGACCGATGTCGATGACGGTTTCGCGACTCGTGTAGGTGAAGCCCTGATAGGCGAGCGCCACCACGCCGAGCACGATCAACACGAGCCCAACGGCGGCGATGGGTTTTCATGCGCCGAGCATGACACGCGGCCTGCGGCGGGACGTGTGCAGAAAGGAACAGATCCCCTCCACGTAGGGCGGTAGCATCAATCACCGTGACAGACTCCTGCGTCGATCCGTGAGCTGCTGGAACTGATTGCCGCGCTTGATCGCCGAGTCCGCACATCCAGCGAGCGGGCGAGGCGTCGATCGCCCGCGATGCGGCGGTATCAAGGCTCGCGCCTGAAACGCCTCAAGGAGCTCGGGGGAGAACCGAGTCCCGTGGAATCGCAGTAACCCGGCACATCCTGGAGGGTCTGACATGTCGATCGTCACGCTTCGCGCGTCCGCGCCGGCGGGCTATTCCTCATTCTTGACGGAACACCCGGAGGCAGACTTCGAGCGCAGGTGGGCTGCCTGGGCAAGCGCGCGGGCTCGCCCACGATCGCATCGTCCGCCAGCGGCTCATCGTCGTGGTCATCCTGACGGGAGCGATCGTGATCGCCGCGGCGATCCTGTACGGCCTGCTCGCAGCGTGAGCCTCAGTCGTGGAGGACGACGCTCAACAGCGAGCTGTTGATCTTGAGCGGAATCTCGCCGTTGTATTCGATGAAGCCCAGCTTCTTGAATTTGTTCAGGAAGAAATTGACGCGCGATCGGGTCGTGCCGACCATTTCCGCCAGCGTCTCCTGCGAGATCCGTCGGCACCACGCGCGCCGGCTTGTCCTGCTTCCCGTAGCGCGCCAGCAGCAGCAGCGCCCGGGCCAGCCGCTTCTCGCTCGAGTTGAACAGCTGATCGATCAGGTCTTCTTCGATCCGGATGTTGCGCGACAGCATGTGCGAGATGAACCGGTCGGACATCCCATGCTGCTGGTGCAGCAGCCGCACCATCTTGTCCTTGCTGACGAGCAGGATCACGCTCGGCGTGATGGCGGTGGCGCTGCCCATGCGGAGCGGCTGGCCGGCCAGGCATCCCTCGCCGAAGAAGTCGCCCGGCCCGAGCATGGCGACGACGGCTTCCCGTCCGGTCTTCGACAGCACCGACAGTTTGACGCCGCCCGATTGAATGTAGCGGACGTCCTCGCAGGCGTCCCCCTGCGTGAAGATGGACTCTCCACGTCCGTACTCCACGACGGTCTTCGGCATGCCCGCCGAATCGAGAAATGCCTGCGCGTTGAATGGAGGCACGGGACGATCCGCCACGCCCGGCGCTCGTCTGCCGTTCGTTGGAGACTCTTCGACGTTCCATACGCTGAGCATGGCACGCGGCCCAGCCGCGGACGTGTGCAGAAGAGAACAGCCCCGCGTCAGGGCGAGGCGGTAGCATCGGTGATCGGGGACAAGGAGGTCTGCTCATGACGTTGACACTGCCGGGGCTTCTCGTGCTGCTCGTCATCGCGGCGATCTGCGGCGCGGTTGGCAAAGCGATCGCAGGCGGCGCGCGAGGCGGACTGGTCGTCGCGATCGCCCTTGGGTTCATCGGCGCGCTCGCTCGGGTCCGTGGTTCGCGGCGTCAGTTGGGCCTCCCGAGCCGTTCATGCTCCATCTGAGCGGCCAGTCGTTCCCGATCGTCTGGTCGATGATCGGTGCCGCCCTGTTTCGTGGCGCTGCTGCATCTCGCTGTCCGGGCGGCGGAGCTGGATTGGGAACTGACGACGCTGCTCAGTCGTGCAGCACCACGGTCAGCAAGGAGTTGTTGACCTTGCAGCCCGTTCTTGTAGTCGATGAAGCCCAGCCGCTGGAATTTCTTCATGAAGAAGTTCACGCGCGACCGCGTCGTGCCGACCATCTCCGCCAGCGTTTCCTGGGAGATCGGCGGGACGGCGCGCACGGGTTTGTCGTGCTTGCCGTACTCGCGCCAGCAGCAGGAGCGTCCGGGCCAGCCGTTTCTCGCTCGAGTTGAAGAGCTGATCGATCAGGTCCTCCTCGATCCGGATGTTCCGCGCCAGCATGTGCGCGATGAACCGATCCGACAGCGCATGCTGCTCGTGCAGGAGCCGCACCATCCGATCCTTGTCCACGAGCAGGATGGTGCTGTCCGTCGTCGCGGTCGCACTGCCCATGCGGACGGGTTGACCCGCCAGGCATCCTTCGCCGAAGAACTCGCCCGGCGCCGAGCATCGCCACGACGGCCTCGCGCCCCGACCTTCGAGAGCACCGAGAGCTTCACGCCACCCTTCTGGATGTACAGCACGTGCTCGCACGGGTCGCCCTGCGTAAAGATGACCTCGGCCCGCCGATACTCCACGATCTTTCGGCGATCCCGGCAGAGTCGAGAAAGGCTCTGGACGTTGAAGATGCCGGTCCGCTTCGATTTCATGGCGAGACCTCGGCCTGCGATGATCCGTCGGCGGTGTCGCATGAGCAGACGCGTCAGCTGATCGAGGTCGACGGGCTTGACTAGATGATAGTCGAACCCGAGTTCCGACGCGAGCGTGCGCGTCGCCGGGCGCGCTGAAGCCGGTCAGGGCCAGCAGCAGCATGCCGCGGCCGTGCGGATCCTCACGAATCCGTTCTGGCCACCTGGTAGCCGTCGATCGCGGGAAGACCGATGTCGATGATCCCCACGTCCGGACGCACGACGTTCAGCAGTTCGAGGCCGCGGACGCCGTCGGCCGCGTCGTAGACCGTCGTGCCCGGCGAGCTCGAGCATCATCCGCAACATCTCGCGTGCGTCCGCGCTGTCCTCGATCAGCAGCACGCGTCTGGGCCTCGCACGACGTTCTGGCGGGAATGCAGACATCGCGCGGACTGCTCGTGCCGGAGGAATCCGCTTCAGTCGGACGGTGAACCGGCTCCCGCGCCCTTCTCCGTCGCTCGACGCCACGATCGTGCCGCCGTGCAGCTCGACGAGGCGGCGGACGAGGGCGAGGCCGATGCCGAGGCCGCCCTCGCGCGCGGTCGAGCGTCCGATCGGCCTGCACGTACATGTCGAAGATGAAGGGCAGCAGGCTGGGCGAGATGCCGAACCCCGTGTCCTCGACGCTCGAGCACGGCGTCGTCGCCGTCGGCGCGGAGCGCCACGCGAATCCGGCCGCCTGGCGGCGTGTACTTGACCGCGTTGGTCAGGATGTTGGTCAGCACCTGCTCGAGCCGCACGGCGTCCCCATCGACCCACACGGGCTCGGTGCTGATCGTCGATGCGCCGATCCAGCTCGGCGTCGCCGGTGAACGTGGCGACGGCCCGGCGGACCGCGTCGGCCAGGTCGATCGGCTGCCGATGCAGTCGGATCTTTCCGGAGACCACGCGCTCGACGTCGAGCAGATCGTCGATCAGACGTGAGATGTGGCCGACCTGCCGCGCGATCACGTCGTGCGCGCGGGTCGCGGGCTCGCCCTCGGCGTGCGTCAGCTCGAGCACGCGGACGGCGTTGCTGATCGCGCCGAGCGGATTGCGCAGCTCGTGCGCCAGCATCGCCAGGAACTCGTCCTTCGTGCGGCTGTCGCGCTCGGCGCGGTCGCGGTTGCTGTTCGCCTCGAGGAGCTCGCGGAGATCGGTCACGATGAGATTCAGGCGATCGCCGCCGGTCGACGCGGTGTGGTGGTCAGCGACAGGCTCACCTCGAAGGCGCCTGCAGTCCGAGCCGATCAAGCGGCTGCGGCGTCGTCCGCTGCCGGCGCGCGAGCAGCGTCTCGAAATCGTCCCTGTCGGACGCGCTTCACGAACCGGTCGATGCGACTGCCGACCACGGACTCGAGCGGCTCGCCCACCAGCGCCGCGAAGCGGGCGTTGGAGTACAGGATGTCGCCGCGACCCGTGAGGACCACGGCGCCTTCCTGCATCTGTTCGACGAGGTTGCGGTACGGCTCCTCGGCGCTGTGCAGCGTGTAGACCTGACTGCCGCCGGGCCCTCGACGACCAGCGCGTCGATCTCGCCGTGCCGAATCGCCCGCAGCATCTCCTCGGCTTCGGCGAGGCGCGCGCGCAGCGTCGCTCGGTCTCGGTCGACGACCGTCGGCGTGGCTTGAGATCATGGCCCTCTACTCCGCGTCGGCCGGGACGCGGGACGAGATCGAGTCCCAGGAGCACGCGCGTCGCGGTTCGACATGTCGCCGATGATCCGGCGCATCGGCAGCGGGAGCTTCTTGATGAGCGTCGGCGCCGCGATGATCTGCTCGCCCTTCGTGAGGACCGGCTGCTGGTAGATGTCGATGACTTCCAGATCGTATCGCCCCTCGAGATACTCGTCGCAGATCGCCCGCAGGTTGTTGACCGCGCGCGCCGATCGAGAGCGTCATGCCGGTGACGCACAGCCGGAGGACGTACCGGTCGGCAGGTGCGTGCGGGCGGCCCGCTCGAATGTCGCGGCGAGATCGCGCGGGTTCAGGGCACGGTGGCCTTATCGGCGCACGCGGAGATCCAGCCCGACGAGGACGCGCTCCGTGTTCGAGAGGTCGCCGATGATCTTCTTGATCGGTTCCGGCAGCCGCCGCACGAGCGTCGGGACGGCCAGGATCTGGTCGCCGCGTGCGAGCTGCGGATTCTCGCAGGAGATCGATGATCTCGATCTCATAGCGCCCCTGCAGATGCTCCTCGCAGATCTGCTTCAGGTTCGCGAAGCGCCAGGACCGACTTCGGCGTCTGTCCCGCGACGTAGAGCCGTAACTGGTACGCCTGCGCCACGGACGACGGTGGCGACCACGTTCTCAGAGAGCTGCATGGCGATCGCGTCCTTCCCGCCGGTCCGCGTCCGGCGTCAGCCGACGTTCCGCGCGGCCCGCCGGCCGCGTCGAGCATGTCAAGCCGTGATCCGTCAGCACGAACTCGCGCAGCTCGTTCGAGTGCGCCATGCCGCGGGACTTGAGCACGTACAGCCCGCGGCGGTGGTGGCCGCCGACGTCGTCGTTCGCCAGCACGATCCAGGTGTCCATCAGCGACGAGATGGTCGTCTCGGTGCGCTCGATCGTCGGTCAGCCCGGGCGTGAGGCTCGTCAGCACGGCCGTGATGTTCTCGGTCTTGAGATGATCGATCATGCGCGTGAGCATCGCCTGGACGTCGGCGAAGGTGCCCGACGGTCATCAGGTTGGTCACCGGGTCGAGTGACGGCCACGGTCGGCTTGAAGTCCGCCACGACCTGGTGCATCGTCGACGAGATGGGTCTCGAGCCCGTACCGCGACGGCCGGTCGGCGTGGAACTGCAGCAGTCCGGCGGCCACCCACGGCTCGAGGTCGATGCCGATGGAGCGCATGTTCCGGAGGAGCTGCTGCGGCGACTCCTCGAAGAGAAAGCACAGGCAGCGTTCGCCCCGGCGGCACGCCGCGTCGAGAAAGTGGGCGGCCAGGCTCGTCTTCCCGGTGCCGGCGGCGCCGGAGACGAGGATCGTGCTGCCGCGGTAGTACCCCTGGCCGCCGAGCATCCCGTCGAGATGCGCGATGCCCGACGACACGCGCTCCAGCGGGGCGTTGTGCTGCCAGCGCCATCGAGGACACCGGCAGCACGCTGATGCCGTCGGCGTCGATGAGGAACGGATACTCGTTCGTGCCGTGGTGCGAGCCGCGGTATTTGACCACACGCAGGCGGCGCGTCGAGACCTGATCGTGGACGCGGTGGTCGAGCAGGATCACCGCATCCGAGACGTACTCCTCGAGTCCCTGCCTGGTCAGGAGGCCGTCGCCGCGCTCGCCCGTGATCACGGCGGTGACGCCCTGGTCCTTCAGCCACCGGAACAGCCGCCGCAGCTCCGCCCGGAGGATGGCGTCGTCCTTCAGGCCGGCAAACAGCGACTCGATGGTGTCGAGGACGACGCGCTTGGCGCCCACCGTCCGAATCGCGTAGTCGAGCCGGACGAACAGCCCTTCGAGGTCATGCTCGCCCGTTTCCTCGATCTCGCTGCGTTCCACGCGCACGTAGTCGACCGCGAGCTTCTGCGCCTCGATCAACTCCGGGAGGTCGAACCCGAGCGACGCGACGTCGCTGGCAATCTCCTCGGCGTTCTCCTCGAACGTCATGAGCACGCCGGGTTCGTCGAAATGGACGGCGCCGTTCACCAGAAACGTGAGGGCCAGCAGCGTCTTGCCGGATCCAGGCCCGCCGCAGACGAGCGTCGGCCGGCCTTTCGGCAGCCCGCCGCGCGTGATCTCGTCGAGGCCACGGATGCCGGTCGGCGTTTTCGCCAGATCGTGCCCGCGGCGCAGATGAGCCAGCACACCGACGTCGCTCGTTGGTTGCTCCATACGGATTCAAGAAGCTGCTGCGAGAGGTCCACTGTGACAGCTCCGGCCACCGCAAAACTGTCAAATAGTGCACACCGCAGGAGTGCGATAATCAGAGGCACCCCTGTGGCACCAAAGACACGATCACGTCCGCCCGAAGACTCGGCGCGGATTCAATGTTGAGGGCGTATCTCGACTCGACGGGCCCCGCACGCAAAGTGGTCAGGTATCGACGGGGAGATGTCGTCTTCTCGCAAGGCGATCCCGGCGACGACGTCCGGTACATCCAGAAGGGCGCGATCAAGCTCTCGGTGCTCTCCCGCATCGGCAAAGAGGCCGTCGTCGCGATGCTGGGCCCCGGCGACTTTTTCGGCGAGGGCGCCCTGGCGGGTCAGCCGGTTCGCATCGGGACGGCGACGGCGGTCGTGCCGCGAGCGAGCGTGCTGATCATCGAGAAGGAGGCGATGGTCCGGCTGCTCCACGACGAGCCCGCGTTCTCGGACCGCTTCATCTCCTACATGCTGACGCGGAACATGCGCATCGAAGCGGACCTCGTCGATCAGCTCTTCAACTCCAGCGAAAAGCGGCTCGCCCGGACGCTGCTGCTGCTGGCGCGCTACGGCCAGGCCAATCCCCAGCGGACGCTGCCGAAGATCTCGCAGGAGACGCTCGCGGAAATGATCGGCGCGACGCGCTCGCGCGTGAACTTCTTCATGAACAAGTTCCGGAAGCTCGGGCTCATCGAGTACAACGGCGGCCTCAAGATCAACAGCTCGCTCCTCAGCATCGTCCTGCACGATTGATGTCCGCGTTGAGCACACGCCGGCGGCGGTGATGTCCGGTACGCTCAATGAGTATGACCACCGAAGCGCATCGCATCGTCGCCGAGTCTGGCCAGAGACGAGGCGGAACGGTTCAGGCGACTGGCGGAAGAGGCGCGGGAGGTCCGCGACCAGCATCGTGAGGCGCTCGAGACCGTCCGGCAGGAGCGGGAGCGCCTGCGGGAAGCCGGGGAGATGGCGCGGCGCCGCCGGCGAGGACGCGCGAGCCGCCGCCGAGGCGGCGCTCGTCAGGCGGCGCGATTGATGCCGTGCCACGCAACCGCCGAGCACGTTGCAAACGACGCTCGACAACATGAAGGTCGTCGAGGACATGCGGCGGACTCTGCGTGACCTGCGGGACGCTGCACAACGCTCGACGCGAACTAGGAGGCGCAGTTATGGCCGGCGGATGAACGCTCACCAGCTCAGCTCGCGCGCGGCGCCTGCACAGGCGCCGAACGCTTCTGGCCCATTGTCCTCACCGGATCTACAGCCCAGCGCGGTGGGTCTACGTCGGCGAAAGCGATGACGTCCGCCAGAGCCTGTTTCAACTGCATGAACGCTTCGCCTCATGGATGCATCGCTTCGGCCCCCGGTCGTTTGGCGCTTGAACGACTGCCGGCGGCCGAGCGGTCGCTCAGCAGCAGGCGGCCTTGTGAAGGCGTGGCACCCAGCGCAGCACTCGCCTGAGCGCGCTAGGATTTCGATTTCTCGCGACGCCTCGGTGGTTCACCGCCGCGGCTCGTGCTGCTGCGACATCCGATTCTCGGCGACCCATCGCTGGCTCACGAAACCGAGATCGGTCGGGGCGGCCGCTCGCGCGCCACCGCACCACCGCCGCAATCGGCTCCGAAGACGCCAAGGCCTGACGATCATCCAGACGGTGTTCATGGCTTCGCCCTCTTATGGCCGAAAGACCTTCTTGTTCGCGAGTCGTGCATTTTTCGGCAGGCGGTGCGTCCATCGTCCTGTTCCTTCTTCAGCCGGGCGACTTCCCGCTTCGGCGCTTCCTGATCGTCGAGACGCACGGCTTGCGCCGTGGCCTTGCGGGCCAGGTCGTCGAGCGCCGGGTCCGTGATGATCAGGCGGAAGCCTCCCCGGCATGACGAAGTTCGATAGAGCACCACGATGTGGGCGGCGTCTCCCCATCGGGCCACCGGCGAACCGGATTCGGTTTCGACCCGCGAGGCGACGCGGGCTGGTCCGGCTGCCCGAGTCGGCAGGCACGCCGTAGACCGCGGAGATCGCTTCGATCAGGTCGGCGTCCATCAAGCCTTCCGTCCGATCGCGGTCGTAGTCGACGCACGATCCTGAACAGGCGATCGTTGTAGAAGCTGAAGCCGATCTGCTGGACCGGATCCGTCGAGGGCAGCGTGGCGCCCGTGACGCCAGCGCGAGGGCCTCCACTCGAGGTCCTGCAACAGCGCCGGACGCTGATGGATGATTTTGGCATCGGACGTCGCGAGGCCAGTCAGCGCTGACACCGCGGCGACGTTGACGCCCAGCTCGAAGTTTCGATACTGCGACGACCGCCTGGCCGTCGACCCCGTGGGTCAGCAGCACGAGGGCCGAGGGCGCAGGTTGCGAACGTACGTGTATTGATCATATGAGGGCCCTCTGTCTAATGACGACGCGTGTCGACGGGAATCACGACATCCGAGGCCGGCACCTCGTCATCCGCTCGAGTCTCTCGGGCTCGAGCTCCTCGCGACTGAGGAGCTCGCCTGAGGGCGGCAACCGCGGCTTCGTGGCTGTCGAACCATCGGTCAATCGGTGATGGCCGGAGCGCGTCGCCGTCGACGAATCGACTCGGCAGCGGGAAGGAGCGCGAACCGGTGGGTAATCGCGTCTTCGCACATCATGTATTTCATGCGTCGAGCGGCTGCCCTTCGGGCATCTGCGAGATGACCGCTTCGGTCGTCAGCAGGAGCGAGGCAATCGACGCGGCGTTCTGCAGGGCCGACCGGACGACCTTGGTCGGGTCGATCACGCCGGCCTGCACCAGGTTTTCGTAGCGCTCCGTCTGCGCGTTGAAGCCCTCGTCGTCCGTTCATCTCCTTGACCCGCTGCACGACGATCGAGCCTTCGTGACCGGCGTTGGTCGCGATCCATCGCAGCGGTTCCTCGATCGCCCGGCGCGATGATGTTGACGCCGATCTGCTCGTCGCCGGTCGAGCGTCAGGCTGTCGAGCGCCTTCGACGCCCGCAGCAGCGCCACGCCGCCGCCCGGCACGATGCCCTCTTCGACCGCCGCCTTGGTCGCGTGCATCGCGTCCTCGACGCGCGCCTTCTTTTCCTTCATCTCGGTCTCGGTGGCCGCCCCGACCTTGATGATCGCGACGCCGCCGACCAGCTTGGCGAGCCGCTCCTGCAGCTTCTCGCGGTCGTAATCCGAGGTCGTGTCCTCGACCTGCGCGCGCAGCTGTTTGACCCGACCTGCAATCGACGCCGAGCTGCCGGCGCCTTCGACGATCGTCGTGTTGTCCTTGTCGATGGTGATCTTCTTGGCCTGGCCGAGGTCGTCCATGGTCACGATTTTCGAGCCTCACGCCGAGGTCCTCGGTGATCGGCCTTGCCGTTGGTCAGGACGGCGACGTCTTCGAGCATCGCCTTGCGGCGATCGCCGTAGCCGGGCGCCTTGACCGCGGCGACCTGAAGCGTGCCGCGCAGCTTGTTGACGACGAGCGTCGCCAGCGCCTCGCCTTCGATGATCCTCCGCGATGATGCAGCAGCGGACGGCCGGCCTGCGCCACCAGCTCCAGCATGCGGCAGCAGATCCTTCATCGACGCTGATCTTCTTCTCGTGGATCAGGATGGCCGGATTCTCGAGCACGACTTCCATGCGCTCGGGATCGGTCACGAAGCTACGGCGACAGATAGCCGCGGTCGAACTGCATCCCTTCGACGACCTCGAGCGAGGTGTCCATGCTCTTGGCTTCCTCGACCGTGATGACGCCGTCCTTGCCGACCTTGTCCATCGCTTCGGCGATGATCCGCCCGATGGTCTCGTCGTGGTTCGCGGAGATCGTGCCGACCTGGGCGATCATCGGCCCGGTGACCGGCTTGGACATCTTCTCGAGCGCGCCGGTGATCGCCGTCGACGGACTTGTCGATGCCGCGCTTGATGGCCATCGGGTTGGCGCCGGCGGTGACGTTCTTCGCGCCTTCGCGATAGATCGCCTGCGCCAGCACCGTGGCCGTCGTGGTGCCGTCGCCGGCGACGTCCGACGTCTTGCTCGCGACCTCCTTCACCATCTGCGCGCCCATGTTTTCGAGCGGATCCTTCAGGTCGATTTCCTTCGCCACGGTGACGCCGTCCTTGGTGATCGTCGGCGACCCGAACGACTTTGTCGAGGATCACGTTGCGCCCCTTCGGCCCGAGGGTCACCTTTGACCGCGTTGGCCAGGCTGTTGATGCCGCGAAGAATCCCCTGTCGCGAGTCATCGCCGCACACGATTTGTTTTGCCATGATACCTATCTCCTCGCCGACCGGTTACTTCCGGGTTTCGTCTTGGGTTTCGTCTTGGGTTTCGTCTGGGCGCCGTCGATGACAGCGAAGACCTCGTCCTCGCGCATGATCAGGCAACCCTCGCCATCGAGCTTGATTTCCTGACTGGTGCATTTGCCAAAGAGGATCAGGTCTCCGGCTTTGACGTCGAGCGGATGCGCTACCGTCCTTTTCATCCTTCCGCTTCCGGCCGGCGATCACCGTGCCGCGTTGCGGTTTCTCTGGCCGTGTCCGGGATGATGATTCCGCCGCTCTGTTGTTCGCCCTCTTCAATGCGGCGGACGATGAGCCGGTCGTGGCGGTCTGGCATTCATGGCTGATTACTCCGATCGCAGTTTCTCTGACCTCGACGCCTGGCGATCACCGGATTGAACAGTCAATTCTGACCGTGCTGAGGAACACTCAGGGCGAGCGGAGGATCGATGTCAGCACGGAATGGCGATCGCGCCCGATTTCAGAAGCGACCGCAAACGCAAGCCGCTGCGCCGGCAGCGCATTCAGGCGCTGAAGGTCGCCGTGCGCGAGAAGGCGGCAGCGAAACCCGGCGGGCCGGTCTCCTCATGACCGTCGACCCAGGAGGGACCACGTGCTGGACTGGATCCTGAAGCGGCGACGACCGATCGAGAAGATACAGCTGACGCTGAAAAATCGGCGGAGGCCCGTCACTCCGCCATGACCGGCCGCTATGTGCCGCTCTACACCTACCTGGAGAACCGGTTTGCGAACACGGTCGTCCTTGACGTTCGCGGAGATTGAAGATCTGCTGGGATTCACACTGCCGGATCTGGCGCGCCGGCGCGAAGACTGGTGGACGAACCCGGATCCGCAGGCGGCTCCGGCCTCGGTTCTCGGATTCGTGGCTCCTGGCCAACCGAACCGCTCGACCGAACCTGATGGCCCTGACGGTTGTCTTCGACCGGGTCGCGTAGTTACCGATTGGGTGACGGCCAGCTCGTGGCAGGATCAACGACGTTCTGAGTCGTAACACTTCGGCGATGGTCTGGGACTGCCTGGCTCGGCCACAACTTCAGGACGATCGCGGGCGGGACAAGGCACAAGCGCCAGCAGGATCGCTGCCGTAGAGATCGACATGCTCGCCGAGCGCGATACCGGCGACGATGACCAGTGCCACAGCCGTGAACCAGAGTTGTATCAATCTCGATCGAGTCATATCGGTCAGCATGGTATGCATTCCATCTTCATTCCCAGACGCCGCGAAAGATGCGACGCCAGAGCCTCCCGAGGAGGGTTCTTTTTCTTGTTCCGCTCGTGTTCGAAACGCAGGCGATCGAAGACGGCGGCGGCACGAGTGAACGCGGCCGCCGGATCGGCAATGATGGCCGTCGCGTCAGCGGAGGCCGTGCGTATTTCACGGGCGCCGGGGATCAGCACCGGCAAACCGTCCCGGACCGCCTCCTGCAGACGCGCCACGGTTTCGATTGCCTGCGGGTAGGGTGCTCTCACCGTTCCACCCATTCCACGAAGGCGGTGTGGCGTCTCGTTGCGCGCGATCATGACGCGCAGGATGCGGTCGTCGTGCGGAGCGCGCGGTGGAGCCGAGGCGGGCCGCGTCGACTGTCGGGTAACGCGCCCACGCGTTTCGGCGATGTTCGCCGACGACCCGCGTCTCATCGTGGCGATTAGTTTGAACATGTGCTGGATTCCCGATCACAGTCTCGCTCGACCGCGTCGACCAGCGATTTACCGAATTGAACAGTGATTTCGGGCCTTGCTGTGAAGCGGGAATCACCTGATGCAGTGAAGGGCTGGCGCGCTTTCGAATCCGTGTAGCGCGCGTCCTTGGTCCTTCGTTCTTCGGCCTTGTCCGTCCCGGGTCCTGGGTCCATGGGTCCGCAGCCATGGCGTTCAGGACGAAGCGACGCTGGACGAAGGACGGACGAAGCAGACCAAGGACCCGCTGGGCCGAGGACGGACCCAGGACACAGGACCGAGGACCAGGGACGGGCGCGCTCCGCCAATCCCGAAAGCGCGCATCTAGCCCGGGCCAGAGTCGTGCCCGGCGCGGTCGAACGTCGCCCCGTTCTGCAGCGGCACGACCGGAGCCTGTTCTGACGGACGGGGTCCGCGGGAGGATCAACGTGAAGATCGTGCCCTCGTGCTCGACTGAGTGCACGTCGACGTGTCCGCCCATCCCCGCACGCAGTCGTCCACGATGGCCAGACCGAGGCCAACGCCGGTGACGTGCGACAGATCCTCGCGATCGGCATGCGCGCGGGTGAAGCGCGCTGGAAAATCGTCGTCAACGCGTGCGGCGGAATACCGACCCCGTTGTCGCGGACCTCGATTCGGCACCAGCCGTCACCGTCGATCTGGCTGCTGACCTCGACGTACCGATCGGGCTTCCGGGATCCGAGCATTTGATCGCGTTCGACAGCAGGTTGACGAACACCATCTCGAGCCGGCTGACGTCCACGGTCAGCACCGGCAAATCGTCGGGGACGCGAATCGTCACGCCTCGCGCGTCGGCCATCTCGCGAAGCTGACGCGCCGCTTGCGCGACCATGCTCGCGGACACTTCCTGCAGCGACCGGGCTATCGGCCGTAGTCTGTAGGCGGGCGATGATCTCGACCTTGCGCGTCAACTCCACCAGGTGTTGAAGGTTCCGCTCGACGCGTTGCCTATGGTAGTGCTGCGCGCGCCCGGATCCAGATCGGGTCGACGCAACAGGCTGACGCCTGAACTGCAACGCGCCCAACGGCTGACGCCATTCATGCGCCGCCATTCGCGTGAACTGCTCCAGCCGCTCATTCTGGTCGGCGATCGTCTGGGTGTAGAGCGTGACGAAGGCCTCCACGGTCGCCTGCGACAGCACGGCGACGGATAGATTCAGCCGCGACACAAGGAGCACGCACGCCGACGGCGTGGGAGACCCCGCTCAGCCGATCGATCTCTTCCAGGACGAAGGCGACGAGCACCCCGTTCAACAACTGGTATTCCGCGAAGAACCTGATGGAGCGACGCGCGTTGTCCGTGACGCAGCGCTCCAAGTTCTCGGGCCTTCTCGAGGATCGAGGTATTCGCGGCGATCGCCCCTTCTTCAGGCTGTCGCGAGGTACTCGCTGATCTCGAGAATCAGGGCAGGAATGTGATCGAGCAGCGTCTCCGACGGGAAACACGCCGCGCGCATCGACGGGCACCAGGTCGAGCAGGCGCTCGAACCACCGCGCCGCTAGCGCGTGGTGCTCGACACGCATCCGTTCAGCGATGAGATCGCCGAAGTCCGCGATGACCATGATCGAGGTTGTCCAGGAGGCGTCGAACGGTGAATGGAACAACTGAGTATAGCTGCTGGGCTTTCCTCAGGAAAGCTCAGCCGGCGTCATGCGTCAACGACGTTCACGCGAGCGGTTGGTTTACCGGGGCGGCATGGGCTCCTCGGGTCGCTGGAACGTGCTCAGCGGATGCTTGTTCACTTCGTCGACGATCTTGGCGTAGGCGCGAGTCGTCGCCTGGAGACCCGTCCACGGTACCGTCTCGGGCGTTTCACGATCGGTGTGGAAGTAGTGGAAGAACTCGCTGGTCGCGACTCCCGGCGTGAATCGATACAAGCGTCCGAGATCGCCGGCCGGCGGACGCGGATTCGGTTCGGTGAGGAGCGGCACGCCGAATTGCCTTGAACGCCTTCACCGCGATGGCGGTCAACTCCGGCCGCGACGGTCCGCCCGCGTACCACTGCTGCGCCGTGTACATGTTCGACCAGCGCACGACATCGCCGGCGATGATAGCGAGGACGCACGTAGGTTTGAATCGTCGACGGGTGCTCGCAGTTGATCGACAGCGCGGTCTTCGCGAACAACTTCGCCTTGTTCGCCGGGTCGTTCAACCACACGCCGCCCACGGCGGATCCGGGTCCGGTGTTGTGATGGCCGTCGAGGCCGATGAACACCATCGTTCGACGCCGCTGGGCCTGCGGAATCCTGGAGTAGTACTCGGCGAGCCCGACCATCGCGGCCACGCCGCCCGCGTTGTCGCCCGATGCTTCGAACCAGCCGTCGCGATGCGCGACGATGTAGATCGTTTCGTCGGTGGCGCCCGGCAACGTTCCCCAGACGAGTGCGGTCTTGAGGTTCGGCACCATCTGAACGTCGAGCGTGGCCTTCACGCGCGCGCTCTGCCCCGGCGGCAGCGATGCAATCAGATCCCGGACCGCGAGACCGTCGTCGCTCCCGACCGTGAACGCGGGCGCCTTCGTGTTCGACGGATACGCCTGGTAGCGCATGTTGCCCGGGCAGCATGTCGACCTCGAAGATCGCGGCGGCGCCCTTGTCGTCGGCGCGCTTCACCGCGTCCTCGTTGTGCGCGCCGAGCATCGTGTAGGTGAACACCGCTTTGCCCTGTCAGGTCCTTGCCCACGAGAGTCGGCGGCGCTTCCCATTCCTCCGTAGACCGCTTCGACGTCGATGCCGCCCGGCGGGAGCGCGGCCGCGCGATAGTCCGGCTGCGCGGAATCGAGCGTGATCGTCTTGCCGCCGCCGGTCACCGTCACGTCCCACTGCTGCGGGAACCACTGCGGGCTGAGCTCCAGCGGCTGAATGCGAACGTCGCTCATGTCCGAACGACTTGAACTTGTTCGCGAGCCACTCGGCGCTCTCCGCATCGGCGGAGCTTCCGATGATGCGTCCCCAGAATTTCGGATGGCCCTGATCGCGATACCGCCGCGAGATCGCCGCCTGCTCCTCGACGTACTGAGTGAAGATGCTTGCCGTCGATCCTGCGCATACGCCTGTTCGCCCGGCGGCAGCGGCCATTCGAGCAGCGCGTCGGTTTTCGACGGCGAGGTCTGCGCCTGCGTGGCGAGGCCGATGACGCTCATCAGGCCGGCAGCGCCGGTGAAGGCGAGGACACCGACGACCGTCTGTCGCAGAGCCATCTCCCGCTGTTCCTACCGTCGGTGCCGCTGCCAGGTCTGACACTGCGCTGGAGAGGAGACGGACCTTTGGCCTGGTCGCGGGCCGTTGCGCCGTTCAGCCGCGTGGCCAACTCGGTCAATGCGGTCTTCCGCTGCGTCCCGGAGCGTCTCTCGGCGCGCGTCGAGCGACGCCGCGCGGCCGTAATCGTTGCCGCGTCCAGTCCGTTCGACCGCGCGAGTTGATCGAGATACGCGCGCGCGACGACGAAGCTCGGCGCCCACGACGCATCTTCTGCTGATCCTGCGTGTTCCAGTGCGGCATCCGCACCGTCTTCGCGGCGGCGAGCTCGTTCTCGGTGATGAGGCCGTTCGGCACGAGCTCGTAGATGTCCATCCCGCGCGCGATCTCGGAGCTGACGATGACGCCGTTATACCAGTAGGCCGACCACGAGCCGCCCATCACCATGCGCGTCGGCGTCGACCGGACCGCGATCGTAGAACGCGATCTCCTTCGGATGATCGATGTCGGTCCAGTCGAACACCGACAGGCCGCCCTGATACCACGCCTGCACCATCACGTCGCGGCCGGGAATCGGGATCAGCGATCCGTTGTGCGCGACGCAGTTCTCGAGCGACGTCTGCGGCGCCGGCAGCTTGTAGTAGCAGTGGAACTTCATCTTGTTGTTCTCGATGGTGAAGAGCGCGTCAGCGCCCCACTCCTAGCTTGTCGGTCGCGCGGCAGCGCGGCTGGCCGCCGCCGCCCCATTCGTCGCTGAACAGGATCTTCGTGCCGTCGTTGTTGAACGTCGCGGAGTGCCAGAACGACATGTTCGCGTCGGCCGCCGCGTCGATGCGGACCGGATGTTCCGGATCGCGGATGTCGAGCAGCAGACCGAGGCCCGCGCACGCGCCGCCGGCGAGACCGATCTCCGGATACACGGTGATGTCGTGGCACTGATTCGGACCGCGTCGGCGGCCTGAGTGCCGCGTCCCGCGCCGCCGCGTCCACCGCCCGCCGCGGCCGCGCTCGCCGCGCGCCGCCGCTTCGCCGCTGCGCCTGCTCGCGATCGCGCTGATCCTGCGCGCGCGCGCTCCTCGTTGCGCGGCGCGACCGGCAGATCCCTGGAAGATGCGCGGCGAGCTGACGATCGCCGCCGTGCACCGGCGCGCTCAGCGGCACCTTGATCACTTCGAGGCGGAAGCGCGCGGTGTTCGGATCGTCGATGCCGCCGTCCATGCATCCCGGCACTTCGTCGGCCGACCGCACGCCCGCCGTGCCCGACACGTAGATGAACACGTTCGCATCGTCACCCGGCTTGGGCACGACGGTGTGCGTGTGCGAGCCGCGGCACGTCTGCACGGTCGTCACGAGCTTCGGATGCTTGACGTCGCGAGATGTCGAACACGCGGATGCCGCGCACGCGCAGCTTGCTGACCGGCTCGGGCACGCCTTCGAATCCGCAGTCGGCGCGGCTGTTGGTCGCTTCCGACGACATGAACAGCAGGTTTCTGTAGACCGACGACGTCGTTCTGCGACGCGGGACACAGATACGTCTGCATCAGCACCGGCTTCGACGGATTGCGAGATGTCGAAGATCTCGAAGCCGTTGTAGTTGCCCATGATCACGAGGTTGCCGGAGAACGCGAGATCGGAGTGCGTCGCGCCCAGCACCTTGCCCGTTCGGCGGCGTCGTCGAGAGCATGCGCATGTTCCACGCCGCCTGCGCGGCGTCCCAGCGGCCCGGCTTCAGACCGACGCGCGGATCGGGTGACGGCGCGGTGGCCGACACAATCGGCGTCGACCGGCTGGCGGCATCACGGCCGGCGGCGGCGGCGGCGGCGGCGGCGGAGTGCCGCGTCCGCCGCGCCGGCGCTCCCGCCGCGGGCGGCGTCGCTGCGGCCGGCGCTGGCGCAGCTGCCGGCGCTGGCAGCGGCGCTGCGCGGACGGCGGTCGGCCGTCGGCGACGGCGTGGCGCGCGGGCGCCGGCGTCGGCGGTGGCGCGCGGCGCTGGCGCAGGCGCGGCGCGGCGCGGCCTCGGCGACGGCGCCTGGACGCGGATCGCTGCACGTCGGACGGCCCGAACGCAACCATCCGCAACGCGACGCCGCGACGGACCAACGAGCGCAGCGTTTTTCTCATTGCTGCGATTCCCCAGCATCTCGTGCATGCGATCGATCTCAATCGACTTGATCGGCGTACACATCCGACGCGAACTTGAAGACGGTTTCATCCTGCGCGGCGCCATGCGACTTGAACGAGCACGTCGACCATGTCGATCGCGCCCTGGTGGTGCTTGATCATGCCGCTCGAGGAACAGGCGATCGAACTCCGGTCCGCGCGCGCGATCGAGCGCGGCCATCTCCTCGTCCGTCAGCATGCCCGGCATCAGCATCTCGTGCATCGATGCCGTTCATCTTCATCTGGTGGCGCGTCGACGTCGCGTCGGGGACGTCCTGGCCGCGATCGCCGCAGCCACTCCCGCATCATCGCGATCTCGTCGCGCTGGCCGACGACGACGTGCGCTCGCAGAGCACCGCGACATCAGCGCGCGGCGCCGTGGGTGGGCTCAGCCCGCCATGACGACGGCCTGAGCGTGATGCGGAATCATCCCGGACATGAACTCCACGTCCGCGTCGCGTGACGGCAGCCGGCCGAGCCGGGCGGCGTCGGATGCAGAGTGGGAGAGTGTTTGCTTGCTACAGCTCGAACTCGAATGCGGCCACGAACAGCAATCCGGCCACCGCGGCGCGACGACAGCCTTCCCTCATTCGCGAATCGTATCGTATCCGATCGAGGACGCGTCGCGGGCCCGATCGATCTCGATGCGGGCGGGTAGTAGCCCGCCTAAGGCGGACCTACACCAGATAAAAGAGCGCGTGCGGGGTCCGGCTTCGCGGACCTATCTCTAATCGGACGAAGCGCGGCCGTAGCGTCAATGCGCGATGCCCGCAGCGCCGAACGGCTGATGCTGCGGCGGCCATGATCGCCAGAAGGATGACCGTTCCCGCCAGCGTCGCCGGATCGTACGGAGAGGCCGAACAACAGCCCGCCGGCGCTCGGCGCGGCGATGAGCGTCAGCGCGGTGCCGATGCCCAATCCCATGCCACGAGGACGCCCGTTTCGCGCAGAATCAGCCCGACGACGCGGAGACGCCTGGCGCCGACGGCCATGCGAATCGCGATCTCGTGTCGCCGCCGCACGACCAGATACGAGATTCACGCCACGTAAATGCCGACGGTCGCAATGAGCGCGGCGAGCGTACGCCAAAACCCTCCGGCCACGCCACGCTGGCAGGCTCGCGGACCACGCCCTGGCGCGCACCCGCGGTGCCGTGGAACACGGCGTGAATCCAGCGGTCATGCTCGGATGCAGTAGCTCGGCGACGGCGCGTTTGATCGGCCGCGATCAAGCAATACGTAACTGAACGAAGCGGGCTAC
>ERZ1370068.7525-contig-6439_pt1 | contig 84445 bp, 152 predicted proteins | sample MGYA00561227_ERZ1370068 | MGnify/ENA primary metagenome ERZ1370068 (study PRJEB38410, sample SAMEA6850437) | metagenome | study: Metagenomic assessment of the ecological functions of the soil: analysis of the soil microbiota associated with the...
GTTGTACTTTTCGTTCAGTTACGTGTGCTCATGGCCATCCCGATAACGGAGGATCCCGCGCCGCCTTCGCCCCTGCGGCTGCCCCTGTCTCTCGTGCTGGGAGAGGCCGCGCCCCCCTCGGACTCGTGGCGTGGATTCTCGCGAGCGGCAGCCAACGTGCCGCTCTATCTCCAGTCTCCCTGGGTCCGGGCCGGGGTGCGATCTTCCTCGCCGGCGCCATTCCCTGTTCGGGGTAATCGTTGCCGCGTTCATCGGCCTCTGGCCTACGACCCGAACCCCAATCCCGTCGGGCTGGGATTCACTCTTCCTCGCAGCAGGCCTGTTGGGATGCCTCCTGGCGCTCATCGGTGTGATCCGCTGCGAAACATCCTGATGGCGCTATGCAGTTCTGGGCAACACTGGGCATACACCCGCGAGACGAACTCCGTGGAACTCATTCAGGTAGTTTCGCAGAACTCCCCGATCGCCTGCGTCGGTAACCTCGCCGGTATCGGTGATCAGGCCCGGGGGTGAACTGGATGTAGGCTTCCATCGTGTTCATCAGGGGCGAATTGCAGAAGCAGAGGATGCTGCGTAAATGCCGCTGCGCTGACGGCGGTGCCGATCTTGCCGGGTGAAGCGCCGATCACGCCCGACGGCTTGCGGGCAAACGAGTTCTTGCCATAGGGCCGGCTCCCCGTCGATCGCGTTCTTGAGGCCGCCGGGAATCGAGCGATTGTACTCCGGAGTCACGAACAGCACCGCGTCCACCGCGGCGATCGCCTCCTTGAACTTTCGCGACCGGCGGGAAGTCGGCATCGTAGTCATAACTGTAGAGCGGCAGGTCACCGAAGGAATCTCCGCGCAATTCGAGTTCTGGAGGTGCGAGGCCGCTCCAGCGCCGGGCGAGCTTGCGGTTGATCGAAGCCTTGGCAAGGCTACCAACCAGGTAGCCGACTTTGGACTGGCTCATGTGCCCCTCCTCCGTACATTGACTCGTGGATCAACGGTCTGGCCGAGCAATAGGGCCTTGTGTGTCGATCTGGGGCCGGCCCAAACGACGCTGTAGTGGCGGGCCGGCCAGCCCGTCGGAGGTCACGTGCCGGCACGACGGAATCGCAACCAGTTCGCCAATGACCACGACCGCCCAGCTCTCCTACCCGGAAGCCGACCGTACCCCACCCTCGCTCCGCCTCGGCATGCTCGCCGGGCCGCTCTACGTTCTAGTCGGGCTGCTGGAAGTCCTGTTTCGAAGCGGGTTTGACATCCGCCGCCACGCGCTCAGCCTGACCGAGCAGGGCCTGGAGCTGGATCCAGATCGCGCAGCTTCATCTGCTCCGGAGTCCTGGTGATCGTCGGGGCGATCGGCCTCCGCCGTGCCATCTATCCAAGCCGAGGGAGACGGCGGGACCTATCCTGCTCGCGGTGTACGGCATCGGGCTGATCGGAGCGGGGATCTTCGTCGCCGATCCGATGGATGGCTTCCTCCGGGCAGCCTCCTGGCCCGCCGGCCTCGATGAGCTGGCATGGCCCCTACACTTCATGGCTGGCGGGATCGGTTTCTTCGGACTGATTGGGGCGACTCTGGTGCTTGCGTACCGTGTTCTTCCGGCGGCGGGAATCGGGAGTGGGCGGTTGCCGCCGCTGCTGACCGGCACTCTTCTCTTCGGGGCCTTCGCCGCCATTGCCTGGGGGACGAGACATCCAGCGATTAACCTCGGCTTTACGGCCGCGGTGGTTGTGTCCTGGGTATGGCTGACTGCCCTGTTTGCGAAGGTACGATCGAGGTGTCCGGAGCCTTGAGGACTGCGGGAGCGGCATGATTTCTGAAGCCGTCAGCACTCGAGCCCGGTTGAATCGGCTCGGCCAACGCGACTGCTCGCGGGGAGCTGATTGCGGAGTACCTCCGTTGGGTCGGGAGATCGCGCGCTGCGCAGTACGGCCTCGTCCTTCGACATCGACGCGATGGTCGATTCCGATATCGGGGACCGCTCGAAGTTTTATCCCCCCCGAGCAGCCGCTTCTACCTGGTCATGACAGACGGGGCCTATGTTCGGCGTCGGCTGCCCGAAGCGCTGGCGCCAGGGGTCGGCGGAAATCCAGCGGATGTATGTCCGGCCGCATGTGGGGAAAGGCGCCGGCCGGCTGCTCGTCCGACGCGACTCCTCGCCGACGCACTCGAACTGGGATACACTAGGGTGCGGCTGGAAAGCCTGAGGCGCTCACCGCCGCACCACACTCTTATCGCTCGGTTGGTTTCGTGGACATTGCCCCCTACGACGACGACAGCATGAGGGGTTATCAGGATCCAGCCACCGCACGGCCGCTTCCTCGACAGCGCGTGGTGTTCATGGAGTACATATTCCCCAATGCGATTTCTTGATCGGCACTACTGGTGGGCCCTCGCCCTGATGTTCAGTCGTGTGGTGGTGACATGGAATCGCACCACCGCGGACCTCCCGCTTGACGCGCGGCTGACGCGCGCGTATTACTGATCTCCCCGCCTGAAGCACCTGAAGCATCCATCATCGTCTGCGGAACGAAGTACCGCTGGCTACGGCAGGGTCGTGATCCTGCGGGTCCAACACCTGGGAGGCACCGATGAAAGCCCACCACTGATCCCCTTAATCATTCTGACCAGCTGCGAATCCTCGCACCTGCCACGGGACCCGACTCGGTCTCAATATCATCGCTCCGAGCTTTGTTCCCCTTCCGATCGCCGGGGCGGTCTGGAGCAGCACCGCCTACGGGGTCAGTTCCAACGGGTGGCTCGCTGGCGAAGTGGACGTCTCGGATGTCGAGTGGCGCGGCGAGATGGCGGCTCGATGCCGCGACCGGAGTCGCGACTCTGATCTGGGTGACCTCGGCAACCGGATCACCGTCGCATTCGATGTCAACGCCTCGGGAGTGGTCGTCGGAGGCAGTGAGGAGCCGCCTTCAGCTTCGGACCCGGCCCGGACGAGGCCCGTTATCGCAACGGCGTCGCTGACACCCTGTGGGCGGTCGGGTGGCTTCGCCCGTGGATCAACAACAGCGGCTGGATCACGGGATTCAGTGATGCCGCCGATGGCACCTTTCATCCGGTGGTGTGGCGTCCGGACGGCGCCGGTGCAGTCAGCGACCTGGGGACCCTGGGCAGGACCTTCGGATGGGAGCAACACGATCACCGAGGACGGCAGGGTCGTTGGGCCCCAAGGCGAGACTCGGGCGCGGTGCGGGCATGGTGATGGGCGGCTCCGGACCCTTCGCCCACTCCTGCCATCGCTGACCGAAGGTGGTGCCAATTACGCCGTGGACCTCAATGCTCGTGGCCTCATCGTCGGCAATGGCACGGACGCCGCCGGCTTCAATCACGCAACCATCTGGCGCAACGGTGCCAATTCACGACATCAACCACTGTTTCCGGCATAGTCTATAAGCTTCGCAACCGGCATCAATGCCGAGGGCTGGATGGCGGTGGATGCGGTTACCGGTGATTTCACCTTATGGCTTTGCGGCAAGGGCGATCCGGGTTGTTGACCTGAATGCGGCCGCGGGTTCATCAGGGGCGGATCATCTGCGCTGATATCGGTAATCGGGATGGGTTGCGGGGACTGCGGTGGTTGAAGGCGTCAGCAACGCCGCCGTCTGGCTTTTTGCGGCGGTGGAGCACTTTACGAGCCGATCATGTGAGAAGGTCGACGCCCCGACAGTGACGGTGAGTCCGGCACACAGTCGGGGTCAGGCTCTCATGATGCGCAGACTGCTGGGCGGTGCACCAAGGGTGGGAAGACAGTGGCTGGAGTACGGATCCTGCGGAGCTGCAGAAACCGGACGCTGTATGGCACGATGGACGACAATGGCCTCGTGTTGGCGCTGTACGAGGACGGAAGCCTATGTCACCCCCGAGGTCTGGAGCATCATTTCGCAGGAAACTTCACGCCGCGGGATTGGGGTGCCGAACCAGGAGGAAATTGAATCCCACCGGGAGGCTGTGCGCGCCGAGCAAGACGAGCTGCAGCCTCCGCGGCTTCCATGGAAATGGCAGTGTACTTCGGCTGTCTGAACGCTTTCCTGTTCTTTGCGGGATGGAAAGCGTTGGAAACCATCGTCGTATCCCTCCTCCAGCGTCTGAGGGCTGGCAAGCAGATTTGAAGTTGAGTGTTGCGATCTGGCCGCCGTCTGCATCACTGGTGTTGTTGCGCCTGCAGATCGAGCGGCTCAACGGGATGCGCATCTCCCGGAATTCGGGGTAACAGGATAGACTCTCGCTACATCTTCCATGGCGCAGGCCGTTGCCGGAGTCCCAATGGCAGAACCCTGCCCTGCATGAAGCCCACGAAATTCAGGCTACTCGGTAGCCGACTGGCACCAGCAACGCGAAGCGAAACGCGGCCAGCACCTGGCTATACCCCAGTACGGCCGGGCGGAGTGGTACCACGCCGTTGGAGTTCCTCCTGACACAGGGGCACAGCGCAAATATCGGGCGTGCAAAGTCTGTGGGTGCTGGCAGGAGGCCGACGGGACGCCGGCTTACCGCTGCTGGATGACGGTGCACACCTGCACTGGCTCATCTCGCCAAAGGAATGCATTGTCCCTATTGTGGCGTCTGGGGACCAAGACAATGGCACGCGGCGTGTTGCCGGATCCTTACGACCGATGAGCTTGGCATTACCAGATGTGGCACCTCGCGAACTGGTTCTAACCTCTCAGCATGTTGTGCCCTGGCCCGTCCAACCCGAATGTGAATACGGCGGCCGCCCCGCCCGTCGAGAGAAGCTGGGAGGACTGGATTCGTGCACCTGGACGGCATTCCTTTCGGCATCACCGATTGGCAAAGCGTTGATCCCACCGAGCGCGCCGGGCGAAACCGGTGTCGCGCGCGATGGCGCACTCAGCAGTTCGGATCGATTCGAGTCCGGCTGGTCGAATACTCGGCGGGCTACCGAGCGGACCACTGGTGCCGCAAGGGCCACATTCTGTTCTGCGTCGCCGGCGAGCTGGAGACCGAACTGGCGGATGGCCGCCAATTCCGCCTGTCGCCGGGGATGAGCTATCAGGTGGCGGACAACGCGGAACCCCATCGGTCGCGCACGACGACTGGTGCGACTCTGTTCATAGTGGACTAGACGGAAGGCTCATGGATCGTCGCATCGTCGGATTCCACCAGGATGACGAGCAACAGTGGGTTGCGACGCTGGACTGCGGTCATACCCAGCACCTGCGGCACGATCCGCCCTGGCAGGAACGCAGCTGGGTGCTTGATCCGGTGACCCGATCAGAGCACCTCGGCACGATTCTCAACCTGCCCGCTTCTGCGACGAGGCGCCGCTCGATCTGCCTCACCCCTCGGCCTACCAGGACGCCAAACTCCAGGATTGTGTGACGACGGCGCTGCTGAGATCAGGGCAGCGGCGGCGAGACCCTTCATCCTGATCCTCCGCATCCTCCATGCGTCACAGCCTGGCGGTGCTCTTCTTCCTCCTCGGTTGCCGAAGCGGGGGCTCTCCGACAGCGATCCCGGTGCTCTTCCTGGACAGCGTGCCCGGAAAGCTGATCTCGTGGACTACGAACCTGCGTGGTCCCCATCCGGTACCCACCTCGCTTTCATCTCCAATCGCAATGGCCCGCTCAAGGTCTACACTGCCAAGGCGGATGGCACCGAGCTGACCCAGCTCACTCAGGGACCGGACGAAGACGACTCGCCGTCATGGTCGCCGGATGGGAAGCAGATCGCCTTCGTGTCAAACCGGGATGGCAATCCCGAGATCTATCGGATGAATGCCGATGGCTCGGACCAAACCCGTCTGACCGATGATCCCGGAATCGATATCCACCCGGTATGGGCGCCGACGGCAAGTCGATCGTCTGGAACTCATCTCGAAACAGCGCCGGCTCGACCGAGACCTTCGAAGTCTTTGCGATGGACCCGGACGGCAAACTTCTGCGGCAGCTCACCCATGACCGGCATCACCACCCACGCCTCCTGGTCTCCTGACGGGCACCGGCCCTCTTCGCCGCCAGGTGAGCGACAGCAACTCTGAGATCTTTGTGTCCCAACCGGCCGGCGATGACGTTAATCTGACCCAGGACCCCGCCTTCGATGGCTGGCCTGCATGGGCCGCCGACGGGCGACAGTGATCTTCGCCCGTGAGAAAGAAGGCGAAGCATCCATCTGCATGCGTCGAGCTGATGGATCGGGATTGAGCCCGCTGGTGACGCTGCCGGGGCGCTGGACCAACCCCAGATGGTCGCCCAAAGGCGATCGCATCGTGGCGAGCCGCCGGTGGCAGGGAGAAGTGCGGCTCTACCTCTTCCCGCTCCGAAATCATGACCAGTCCAGAAGAAGTCACCTCGGCAATCCCCGCCCGGAGCCCTGCGCTGATCGCCGGAGCTGCTCGGCGTCGGTGCCACCCAGGATCTCAAGCGGCGTCCGCGTCCGGGAAAGTGGTCCGCGCACGAGCACGCCTGCCATCTCGCGGTCATGGAACCGATGTGGGCGTCCCGACTCGAGCTGATCACCTGCGGGAAGACCATCCGACGATCGTCGTCGTATGAACCCGACGAGTTGACGACCCGGACCGCTTGCTGAACATGGATCTGCGCACCGCCTTGGCGGACTTCGATCGGGGCCGGCAGGCGCTGGTGGGAAGGCTGCGCTCGCTGCAGGTCAATGACTGGCTGAGGCCAGCCACCCACACCGGCCATGCCCGCTATTCGATCTTTCTCATGTGTCGCCGCCATCGCTGCACGATGGGCTTCATGGCTACCGCATCGAGGAGAGCGCGCTGGGGAGCCACTGGCCGACGGAGCGCTAGAGGCGACCGCCCGCCGAGCCGCCGAGCATTGGCGAAGGACCTAACTGCTTACCGCCGGACGACGCTGAAACACGCGGAACACACGGAAGAACGCGGATTGGCGCAGAAGAGGAACAAAAGCAACTTCCGCGTGAATCAGCGCATATCTCCGCGGTGATCCGCGGTAAGCTTTGGGGGTCATGCGGGCAGAGGAATGGCCTAACTGCTTAACGCGGAAGACGCGGAACACACGGAAGAACGCGGATTAGCGCAGAAAGAGGAACACCGCAAATAACTTCCGCGTGAATCAGCGTGCTCCGCGTGATCCGCGGTAAGCTTTGGTGGTCCTGCAGGCACGGGTGAGGGCCCATGACTGGATCGATGCCAAGTACGCCTAATCCTCTTCGGCTCACCTACATCGGCGGCCCGACGGCGCTCCTCGAGTACGGAGGTCTGCGCTTCCTGACCGATCCGACGTTCGATGCTGCCGGGACCGACTATCCACACCGGTCCTATACCCTCCACCAGACCCAGGCTCCAGCGCTCGCTGCCGAGCGGCTCGGGAAGGTGGACGCGATCCTGCTGAGTCACGACCATCACTTCGACAATCTCGACCACGCGGGCCGAGAGGCCTGGCCGCCGCGCGAGTCGTCTTCACGACGCGAGATGGAGCGGAGCGTCTTGCGGGAAACGCAGAGGGTCTGCTGGCCTGGGACAAGCGCGCGCTCCCTGCACCGGATGGTCAGACCGTCGAGTTGACGGCTACTCCGGCGCGGCACGGCCCGGCCGGCGGAGATCGAGGTCCCGTAGTCGGCTTCGTGCTCACGGCGCCCGGCGCCCAGTCGTCTATGTCTCGGGAGACACAGTCTGGTACGAAGGAGTCGTTGAAGTCGGCCAGCGCTTTCCGTGGACGTGGCGGTCCTGAACGCAGGTGCGGCAAGGGTAGCGGTCGCGGGGCCATCGCCGTTGACCTTCACCGCGGCGGATGCGGTGACCCTCGCCCGGGCGTGGCCCAAAGCGGTGATCGTGCCGCTCCACTTCGAAGGGTGGACTCACTTCTCGGAAGGCGCGGCCGAGCTGAGGAGGCCTTCACTAGAGCGGGACTCGCCTCACGCCTGCGCTGGGCCCCACCGGGAGTTCCCACCGTCGTTCCCTGACCGTTCGCCTGGTGCCTGCACCGCCCAGGAACGGTTGGCATACTCGTTGGCAGCGACGACCGAGCATCCCCACCTATCTAATCGTCGCCGAAGGGGAGCCCACCCATGGCGATCGGTTCACGAGCCAGTACACCCGCCCTCGATGCGGAAGCCTTAAGGAAACTCGAGTCATCTCCATCCGTGGAAGTTGATCCACCCCGACATCCAGCTACGACAGTGCCCGAACGGTCTACAACGCGATGGTGGACAAACGGCCGGCCGTCATCGTCAGGTGCAGAGACTCATCCGATGTGGTTCGCGCCCTGGACTTCGCGCGCACTCAGAACCTTCTCGTCGCCGTTCGCGGCGGCGGGGCACAGTGTTGCCGGCAAGGCACTCTGCGACGATGGACTCGTCATCGATCTCTCGCCAATGCAGGGGATCCTGGTGGACCCGACGGTGGCGCTCGCCCGGGCCGAAGGCGGGCTCACCTGGGGAGAAGTTCGACCGGGAGACCCAGGCCTTTGGTCTGGCTACGACGGGTGGGTTCATCTCCACCACCGGCATCGCAGGGCTGACCCTGGGTGGGTGGACTCGGGTGGCTCATGCGGAAGTACGGGCTCGCGTGCGACAACCTGCAATCGGTAGAAGATCGTCACCGCCGACGGCCAAATCAGGACCGCCAATGAGGCGAGAATTCCGACCTCTTCTGGGGCGTTCGAGGCGGAGGTGGCAACTTCGGGGTGGTTACCTCGTTCAGTACCAGCTTCATCCGGTCGGGCAAATGCTGGCGGGCGTTGTCTTCCTGCCGCTGCAGCAGGCGGGGAGCGGGCTTCGGTTCTACCGGGATTTCCTGGCCCATGCGCCGGACGAAGTCATGGCCTACGCCGTCTTCCTGACCGCTCCCGACGGCAACAAGGTGTTCGCCATCCCGGTCTGCTATGTGGGACCGATCGATATGGCAGAGCAAGTCCTGCGTCCGTTAAGAGACTTCGCCGGTCCCGCGGCGAACTCAAGCTCGCGCCGATGGACTACTGCCAGATCCAATCGATGTTCGATGGCGGCTTTCCGCCCGGCCGCCTGCACTACTGGAAATCCAGCTTCCTCCGTCACCTCAGCGACAAGGCGATCGACACGATCGTGGAATATTTCGGCGCGGTTCCTTCGCCGATGTCGGCCATGGCGATCGAGCCGTTCGGCGGTGCGGTTGCGCGAGTCGGAGTGGAGGAGACCGCGTTCCCCCATCGCGACGCTTCCTTCAGCATCGTCATGGTGGGGATGTGGATGGACCGGGCGCAGTCCGAAGCAAACATCCGGTGGACCCGGGAGTTCTGGAAGGCGATGCAGCCATTTGCGACCGATGCGGTCTACGTCAACTATCTCGATGCGGACGAGACGGACCGGGTCGCCGCCGCCTACACTCCCGCGACTTTCAAGCGGCTACGCGAGATCAAGCAAAGTACGACCCGGACAATTTCTTCCGGGTGAATCAAAACATCGGGACCGCGTAATCGAGCGGCCGGTGATCGTCCGGAATGCGAGCGGAGGCGGATCTCGACCGCCTCGCCATGATCTGGCACCACGGCTGGCATGAGGCGCATGCTTCCCTGGTCCCAGCGGAGCTGACCCGCCTTCGCTGCACCCTGCCCAACTTTCGCGAGAGACTGCAGGCAGCTCTGCCTGACCTCCGGGTCGCCGGCGAGCCCTCGGCAGGATTCTGCCAGCTGAAGGACGATGAGCTGTTGCAACTCTATGTCTCGGCCGAGGCACGCGGCACTGGCGTTGCAGCCGCCTTGATCGCCGACGCAGAGACACGGCTCGCTGAAAGAGGAGTCGAGGTTGCCTGGCTCGCCTGCGCCATCGGCAACCAGCGCGCTGCGAGGTTCTACGAGAAAGCGGGATGGGCGCGCGCGGGAGTCATGATCGACGAAGGCGGAAACGTCGGCGGGAGCGTTTCCCCTCGAGGTCTGGCGGTACGAGAAGCGGCTGCGCGCCCCAGGCGGGTAAGACGGAGTTTTCTCATGGCCACCCGAGTCATCACTGTTGTTGCGGTTCTGAGCGCAGTCATCCTGACCGGGTACTTCGGTATCGTTACGTGGGCCTGGCTTTCGCCCTCGAACGACCCGCAGCGCGGCATGGCAGAGGGATTCCTCATGATGGTCACCGTCTTTCTGCCTCTGCCTTGCCGGGCTACTGTGGTACGGGGTGCACACGCACCGACCGGCCCCCATCTGGATCGTCTTTGCGATCTGCGCCCTGCCCTCTCGAGTCTGGTCGGCCGGGGATCTACCTGCTGGTCCGATGGTTCAAGCAGAGCTGAGCCGGGTCCCACTGAGCCAGACCAGAGCGGTGACCGTCGGCACCCACGGGCTCACCCACGTCGAGTTCGACTTCGACACCGGAATCCGCCAGCGCTAGTGTCATCAGTTAGCAGCAGTCCCCGCACCTCCACCCATCCGAGACTGGAGACCGTTATGACCCGTCGTATCGCAGTGGGCCTTGTCGCGCTCGCCCTCGCGTTGCCGCTTCCGGCGCTGGCCCGGGCGGGCGCCAGTGACCTTCGGGCCCAAGTCGCCAAGTTGGAGCAAGGCTGGCAAACCGCATACAACGCCGGAGACGCCGCTGCCCTCTCGGCGCTTTATACATCGGACGGCAAACTCCTGCCGCCCGGAGCCGAGCCTGTTTCCGGCGCCGCGGCCATGAAGGCCTTCTTCACAACGGACTTGGCCAATGGCGCCAAGATGACCCTGACCACGAAGTGATGTCGTCGGTCTCGGAGACTTCGCCACCGCGACGGGCGGCTGGGTGGCCCAGGGTGCCGACGGCAAGCATCTCGACCACGGCTCGTACATGACCCTCTACAAGAAAGTGGACGGCGGCTGGAAGATCTACCGGGATACGTGGAACAGCAGCATGCACTAGCGTGACCGGCATCCCTCGTCGATGCCTCGTTATCTTCTTCCATGACTCAGGGTCGCCCGCAGTCTCGCCGCGAGGAGCTCGCCAACGTCGTAACCCACGGCTCGGGGCTCGCCGCGAGCCTCGTGGGACTCCGCCCCTCATCTGGGTCGCCAATGCCCATGGGGACGCCTCGCAGATTGTCGCCTGCAGCGTGTTTGCTGCCAGTCTCGTAGTCCTCTACACCGCCTCAACGATCTACCACGTGCTGCCGACCTCTCCCGCCAAGCACCTCCTGCGAGTCATCGATCACGTGGCGATCTACCTGCTGATTGCAGGGAGCTACACTCCGTTCACCCTGGGTGTCCTGCGCGGGGCCTGGGGTTGGACTCTGTTTGGCCTGGTCTGGGGTCTGGCCGCCGTCGGAATCCTCCACAAGACCATCCTAGGCTTTCGCTTCCCACGGCTTTCCACGCTGATGTACCTGGGAATGGGCTGGCTTGCGGTGGTGGCCATCGGGCCGCTAGCCCGAGCAGCTGCCCGCGGCCGGCCTCACGTTGCTGTTCGCCGGTGGGCTCTGCTATACCGCGGAGTCGTCCTGTTCGTCCGGGACCACCTGCCCTACCGGCACGCCTTGTGGCATGTGTGCGTGGTGGCTGGAAGTGCCTGTCACTACGCGGCCGTCATGCGATATGCCACCGGTCCGCATCCGTGACGACATCCTCACTCCGGGCTCACACACCCGGCCCCACCTCGTGGAGCCGCGCCCGATAGCGGGCGGCATCCGCCGGACGCTTCCAACTCTCATACAGCGCGACAAATCCCCGAATCACCTGCTGGGTGTCGGGATGGGCATCGGGAAACTGGCTTTCAAGAATGCCGAGCGCGCGGGTAAGGGTCGCTTCCGCCTCGGCGAAGCGTCTTTGTCTGGTGAGCAGTACCGCGTAATCGGCCAAGGTTCTGGCTAAGAGAGCGTGCCGAGAACCCGATACCCGCTCCCGCATGCGAGATCGCAATGTTGAACAGAGAGTCGGCCTCGCGATACTGGCCACGGTCGGTAAGGAGCACTGCGAGTCTGTCGATCGCGTGACTCATCCCGCCGCTCTCCGGGCCAGATGCCTGCAGCGGCAGCGCAATCTGCTGGCGCCGAAGTGACTCGGACTCCGTCAGTCGGCCGCGTCGATGGAGAAAGTCCGCCAAATCACCATGGCCCCCGCCACAGAAGGATGACCGGCGCCGAACCGATCGCGTTGCAGCTGCAGCAGACCGCGGAGGAGGTCTTCCGGCTTCCTCCGGCCGGCCGAGCGCCTCGATAGCGTTAGCCAGTCCGCTGGTGGCGTGAATGAGGCTGGCGAGGCCGGCATCGGGAGATCCTCGGAAGATCCCTATTGCTTCCCGATAGAGGCGCTCAGCACCGGCGTGGTCTTCGCGTACGCCGTTGAGGAAATCGGCCAGGTAGACCTTTGCTTCTGCCGTGGTGGTTGCGTCCGCCCCATCCGACGCGAGGCGCAAGGCGAGCGCTCGACGCAGGTAGGGTTCGGCCTCGTCGGGTTTGCCCAGCCGCGTCAGAATAGTGGCGAGCTGGATCATCGTCTCGGTACGCCGGGGATCCGGCGGGTTGGCACCTTGCTGAATCGCCAGGGCCCGCTTTGTAGAGTGTCTCGCTCGCCTCCATGCGCGAGAGATAGGGCATGAGGAAGCTGAGCAGGTAGAGCGTCTGAGCGACGGCGGGATCGTTGGGCCCGAGGAGCGCGGTCTTCATCTGGAGGGCGACGCGATAGAGGGAATCTGCATCGCGGTAGCGACCCATCCGCCGATACAACGTTCCCAGGCGCTCCAGGTTCTCGGCCACCTCGATGTCCTGTGGCCCTAACGCAGCGCGACGCTGATCCAGCGCCCGCTGATAGAGGCGTTCCGCATCCGGATAGCGGGCGAGGTTCTCGTATACCCGGCCAAGGGTCACCAGTAGACGAGCTTGAATGACGGGTTGGCCTTCGAGCCGTTCGACTTCGGCCACGCCACGACGCAGTAACTCCCGCGCGGCAACGGTGTCGCCGAAGGCGGCCTCCGGATCGCTGGCCTGGAAGAGTCCCACCAGGAATTCACTCACATCCTGTGACTGCCTGAGCGCGTCCTCGGCCCGGCTCCGCGCTGCGCTCGCCACCTTTGCCTGCCACAAGGCGACACCCAGGCCTACTATGAGGAAGACCAGCACCGGCGATTGCGGCGGCCACCGTCGTCTTGTGCCGGCGTACCAGCTTCGATGTGCGATAGGCCCAGCTGTCGGGTCGAGCCAGCACCGGCCGACCCAGGAGGTAACGCCGGATGTCCTCCGCCAACTCGGCGGCGGACCGATAACGGCGCTCCGGGCTCCTTCGCCAACGCCTTGAGCACGATCACGTCCACATCTCCGGCGATCATCCGCCGCAACGACCCGATCGGTGTGCCAAAGTTGGTCCCGTCTTTCACCGCGGCACTCGGCGCCTTCGGGACCACCTCACACACCACCGTGAGTCAGCTCCGCGGCGTTCAGACCGTCGACCTGATACGGTCGCTCTCCAGACGCCAGCTCATAAAGCACGACGCCGAGCGCGTAGACATCGGTCAGGATCGAGACCCGGCCGTGTTTCAACTGCTCCGGGCCGGCGTAGGCCGGAGTCAGCCACGATGCCGTCTGGGTGGCGTCGCCCTCGCTCTTCGTTTTCCAGCGCCTTGGCAAGACCGAAATCGAGCAGCTTGGGCCGACCTCCGAGGTGACCCGAACATTGGCGGGCTTGAGATCGCGGTGAACGATGAGCTGCTGGTGGGCGTAGTGCACCGCATCGCAGATTTCGATGAACAGCTCGAGCCGGGAATGGAGCGGGAGTTTGTGCTCGTCGCAGTAGTGCAGGAGATCGGTGCCTTCCACGAACTCCATCGCGTAGTACGGCTGGCCGCCTGGCGTTGAACCGCCATCGATCAGGCGGGCGATGCCGGGATGCTCCAACCTGGCAAGCAGACGGCGCTCCTCGGCCAGACGCTCCTGGAGCCGCGGATCGACGTAGCCTGGGCGAATCAGTTTGAGCGCCACGACCTGGGAGAATCCCTCGCCGGATCGCTCGGCGAGGAAGACGGTTCCCATTCCCCCTTCCCCGATTCGGCGGATCAGCCGGTACGGCCCAATCCACTCCAGTGCCGGCGATCGGCCCCTGGTCGGCATCGTCGAGCCGGCCGACGGGTCCCGCGCCTTCGTGCGCCGCTATCAGTGAAAGGACTTCGCTGCGAAGATCGCTGTCGCCCTGACAGGCTTCACTCAGGAATGCGCTGCGGTCTGATGGAGGATGCTGCAATGCTTCGTGAAACAGCTCCTGGACGGAGCCCCACCGGTCCACCGTCATGAAGGAATGGATCCTCCGACCAGCTCACGATTGAGCCAGGCCCGGGCCGCGGTCCAGTCGCGCTTTACCGTGGCGGAAGAAGCGCCGACCACTTCGGCGGTCTGCTCCACATCCATGCCGGCGAAGAACCGGCATTCCACGATGCCGCGCCTGCCGCGGGTTGAGCTGGGCCAGTCGCGCCAGCGCTTCATCCAGCGCCAGCAACTCGTCGGGACGCTCCGACGCGGCCAGGATCACGTCGTCGATCGGCACCGGCTCCGCCGCGGCTCCTCCACGCTTCCCGGCCTTCTTCATTCGCGCGTAGCTGATCAGGATCCGGCGCATGACCTGGGCGCAGGCACCGAAGAAGTGGGCCCGTCCTTCCCGGGAAATGCGATCGAGCTGGACCAGCTTGAGGTAGGCCTCGTGAACCAGTGCGGTGGGACTCAGGGTGTGATCGACCCGCTCCCGGCGCAGCTCACGCTCCGCCAGGCGGTGAAGATGGTCGTACACGGCCGGCAGAACGCGATCGAGCGCCTGGGAATCGCCCGCGGAGAGTTCGATCAGCGCCTGGGTGACATCGACGCTTGTGAGTCATCGCGCGACGCGCGGACAGGGCGGACAAGGCGGACAGGGCGGACGGTCTCAAAGTCGCACCCCGGACCCGATGAGCCCTCACGGGGCTCCTACTGCGCCTTCCATTGCGATAGGCCGAGGTGGTCTCGGCCGGTACATCAAGAGGAGGCAGGTCATGACACGGTGGCGACCCGATCCGACGTTCTACCCGTCGCCCAAAGAGGCGATCGAAGCGCCAGACGAGCGGCTGGCCTACGTCGCGTTGCTCTCAATCCCAACGGCAGTGGCGAGTCGGATGGAATCGGTGTAGTGGACCTGAACCCCGACTCCAAGAGTTACGGGAATGTACTGCACAAGACCGAATTCCCCAACGCGGACAACGAGTTGCACCACTTCGGCTGGAACGCCTGCAGCTCCTGCCTCTGCCCCTACGCGCCCCACGCCCACGTCGAGCGGCGGTACCTGATCGTCCCGGGGACCGGCTCTTCCCGTATTCACATCCTGGACACCAAGGCCGAACCCGGCGCGGCCCGAGCTGGTCAAGGTGATCGAGGGCAGCGAAGTGCACGCCAAGACCGGCTACGCCGCTCCGCACACGGTGCATTGCGGTCCCGACGGGATCTTCATGAACGCGCTCGGCGCCCCCGATGGAAATGGTCCGGGTGGGATCTTCGTCATGGATGCGGAGACCTTCGAACTGAAGGGCCAGTGGGAGAAGGAACGGGGCAGCCAAGTGCCTTCCTACGACTTCGGGTGGCACCTGGGTCAGGACACCCTGATCACCAGCGAGTGGGGCACTCCGAACATGGTCAAGGATGGAGTGAACCCCGAGCTGCTGCTCGGCGGCAAGTACGGCAACGCGCTTCACGTCTGGGACCTGCGCAAGCGGACCCACAAGCAGAAGCTGGAGTTGGGACCCAACTACCAGATGACTCTGGAGTTGCGGCCCGCGCACAATCCCACGCGCGCCTACGGGTTCGTGGGAGTGGTGATGAATCTCGAGGATCTGTCTTCCTCGATCTGGCTCTGGTACCTGGACAAGAACAACGGTGACTCTGGCGAGTGGAAGATCAAGAAGGTGATCGACATTCCGGCCGAGCACGCTTCGCCGGACGATCTGCCGCCTCTGCTCAAGGGCTTCAGCGCAGTGCCGCCGCTGGTGACCGACATCAACCTCACGGTGGACGACAAGTTCCTCTACGTGTCGTGCTGGGGGACCGGGCAGTTCCTGCAGTACGACGTATCGAATCCGTTCCACCCGACCCTGACCGGTTCGGTCCGGCTGGGCGGCATCGTGGGAAGGACCAGCCATCCCGCCAAGCCGAAGAAGCCGCTCAACGGCGGCCCGCAGATGGTTGAGCTGAGCCGCGACGGCAAGCGGGTCTACGTGACGAACGCCTTGTACTCCCCGTGGGATGCTCAGTTCTACCCGGATGGGATCAAGGGCTGGATGGCCGAAGCTGGACGCTTCGCCGAAGGGTGGGATGGCGCTCGACACCAGGTTCCTCACCGAGTTCGAGAACCTGCGGCCGCACCAGGTCCGGCTCGAGGGCGGTGACGCTTCGTCGGACTCGTTCTGCTTCTCGTGAGGTTGCCGTGACCGACGTACCGATGCTGGCGCTGGGCGCCTGGCACGGAGTAAACCCGGGGATGGGCTGGCTGTTTGCGGTCGCCCTCGGGATGCAACAGGGCAAGGGGCGCGCCGTGTGGCTCGCCCTTCCGCCTCTCGCGCTGGGCCACGCGCTCGCGGTGGGGGCCGCCGTTTCGTCGGCGGCCTTCCTCGGCCTCCTGTTCGATCCAGCCACACTCAAGTGGATCGTGGCGGGAATGCTGCTCTGCTTTGGGATCTATCGGCTCACCATAGCCCGGCATCCCCGCTTCGGCGGCATGCAGGTCGGATTCAAGGACCTCACGGTGTGGTCGGCGCTCATGGCGTCGGCCCACGGTGCCGGACTGATGGTGATCCCGTTCGTCGTGGAGAGCGAGACCATGTCGCACGCGGGGCACATGAGTCACGCGATGGTCGGAATGGGACCAGGGTCCGCCTTGCACGCGACGGCTCTGCACACGCTGGGTTATCTGCTGGTGACTGGACTGGTAGCGGTCGTGGTACACGAACGACTGGGGCTGCGACTGCTGCGCACCCATTGGCTCAACCTGGACCTGGTGTGGGACGGTGCCTTGATCGTTACGGCGCTGGTGACGCCGCTGATCTGAGGCAGATTGGGCGGTTCTTTCCAACGACTTGCCCCGAGTCTATTCTTTTGCTCACGGTACCCTATCTGAGAGGCCTCTATGCGTTCGCTTACCTTTTCCGCTGTGTTGCTGATGGCGGCTACTCCTCTGTTCGCACAGGACACCACAGCCGCAAAGCCCGCTGCCCTCGCCTGGGGCCCCGCCCCGGCCATTTTCCCCAGTGGTGCCCAAATGGCCGTGGTGAGCGGTGACCCTGGCAAAGCCGCTCCCTTCGTTGTCGCGCTCAAGATGCCGGCCGGCTATCAAAATCCCCCCACTTTCATCCCACCGACGAAAACGTCGAAGTCAAGGAAGGCCTCTTTCTCTATGGCATGGGGGATACCTTCGATGCTGAGCAAGACGAAACCAATGAAGCCCGGAGACAAGGGCAGCATTCCGGCCCAGATGCACCACTTCGCGACTGCCAAAGAGGCAACGATCGTGACGGTGAGCGCAATGGGACCTTTCGCGATGACCTACGTGAATCCGAAGGACGATCCCACGAAGCAGGCGACCAAGCCATAATCCCGGCATTGATCCTCACGGCGTTGGTGACGCCGCTGATCTGAGGCGCGGGATCGTTACATTGCAGGACCGTGCCACCTGAAGACAGCGCCGCAGCCAGAGAGCTGGAGCGGCTCAAAGCCGCTCTGGCGGATCGGTACCAGCTCGAGCGCAAGCTGGGTGCCGGCGGCATGGCCACGGTGTATCTCGCCACCGATCTCAAGCACGACCGCCTCGTCGCAGTCAAAGTCCTGAAACCCGAAATTGCTTCGATCGTGGGAACCGATCGGTTCCTCCAGGAAATCCGCATCACCGCCCGGCTCACCCATCCGCACATTCTTCCCCTGCTCGATTCCGGAGCGGCCGACGGGTTCTTGTACTACGTCGCGCCCTACATCGAGGGCGAATCGCTGCGGGCACGGCTGGAACGTGAAAAGCAATTTCCGCTCGAGGACGCACTCCAGGTCACCCGGGAGATCGCGGGTGCCCTGGACTATGCCCACCGCAATGGGGTGATCCATCGCGATATCAAACCGGAGAACATCCTGCTGTCTCAAGGGAAGGCCATCGTCGCCGACTTCGGCATCGCGCGAGCGCTTTCCCTGTCCGGATGCTCCCCGGCTGACGGAGACCGGGCTCGGCACTCGGCACTCCCTTCTACATGAGTCCGGAGCAGGCGTCCGGCGACAAGGAGCTGGACGGCCGTTCCGACATCTACTCGCTGGGCTGCGTCCTGTATGAGCTGATCGTCGGGGAGCCGCCCCACACCGGTCCGACGGCGCAGGCGGTGCTGGCCCGGATCATGGTGGATCCGGTTCGCAGCATTCGCTCGGTGCGAGATGCAGTCCCCGAGTCTCTCGAGCGGACGATCCTTCGGGCGCTCGCTCGGGCTCCGGCGGATCGCTTCGCGACGGCGGGGACTTTGCCGCCGCGTTGGCCCAACCCGCGGAGCCACCGCTGCGCAGTGGGATTTCCCTGCCCTGGCGGATCGTCGCGGTACTCGGCGTGCTCCTCCTGCTGGGCGTCGCGGTCGCTCGCCTCATGCCAGGCCGATCGACATCCAGCGTGGTGCCGTCCGCTTCGCACATCGCCGTACTCCCCTTCACTCCAAGCGGGCCCGACACCGCGCTCACCCGCCTGGGGCGCGACCTGGTCTTTACCCTGAGCGCCGAGCTGGATGGCCTCGGGCGACATCCGGGTGGTGGATGCCCACACGGTGCTGGCGCAGACCGCGCGAGGTGACGTCTCCTCACCGGCTGATGGCGCCGCACTGGCGCAGCGGTTCGGCGCCGGCAGCCTGGTACGGGGAGTTTGATACGAGAGGGCGACCGGGTACGGGCCGACTTTGCGCTGCTTCCAGCGGACGGCCGATCCGAGCCGCTGGCGCGGGGTTCGGTCACTGGGGCGGTTGATTCCGTCGCAGCCCTCACGGATTCTGCCGTGCACACCTTGCTCAAACAGGTCTGGGTCGGGGGCGCCGCTCCGACGCCCAGTCTCGAGGGAGCGCTCAAGACCAAATCGGTCGCGGCACTCCGGGCGTTCCTGCGAGGGAGAACAGCTGGTGGTCGACGATTTCTGGGATTCGGCGGCGACCTCTTACCACCGCGCCCGGGAGGCCGATCCGACCTTCTGGCTCGCGGGCGCGCGCGAGTTGTACGCCAGGAACTGGACGCTTCGCGAGTCTCCCGATTCCCTCATCGCCGCGCTCCGACAGCATCGCCACGAACTGCCGGAGGCGGAACGGTTGAGCACCGATGCGATTGTGGCCTGGTCCGAGGATAGCCTCGCGCTGGGGCTGCTGCGTGCTCAGGAGCTCACCCAACGCTACCCGAGCTCCTGGTTCGGCTGGCTGATCTACGGTGACATGTTGCTCCACAACGGACCGCTACTTGGTCATTCCTACGGCGAAGCCCAGGCCGCTTTCGAGCGAGCGCTGGAGCTCAATCCCAATCTCATCCCGGTCCACGAACACCTCATGATGCTGGCACTCCAAGCGCGCGACACGGCGCGAGCCGGGAGAGCCTTCGGCGAGCTGACTCGGCTTCATGCCGGTCCCGGCCTGACCGCTGACGGGTACGGCAACCGGATGCTGCAATTCCGCTTTCTCCTGAGCATCGCCCGAGGGGACAGCACCCTCACCACCGAGCCTGATCGACAGCATCGCCCGGGACCCTGAACCGTCTGCCGGGAATGACGGGACTTTCTATGATGCCTTTCTCTACGGCTTTCTCGATCAGCAAATCCGAGTGTGCGAGCGAGCCATCCAGGTTGGAGGTCTGACCAGAAAGGGCTGGCATCAGCGGCTTCTCGCCCTTTCATTGGCCGGACGAGGCGCGTGGGATGCAGCGCTGGTCGTCATGGATCGGCTGGTCGAGAGCGGGGTTGATTCGAGCGCCTCACTCCGGGCCTACGGGATCGCCGTTGTCGGAGCCTGGCTCGGGGCACTCGACGCCGGAGAGGCAGGACGACGTCGCGGGAGTGCCGCCTCGCACCTCTCCACTCCAACGGAGCGAGCCGAGTTGGCCTGGCTCGATGGCATAGCGGCGGCCACGGCGAGAGATCGGCCAGCGCTTGCGGCGGCACGAACCGCCCTCGGTAAGTCGGAAGATCGAGCGGCCAAGGTACTCGATCGCTCCTGGCGGCATTCGATCAGGCTCTGGCGGGGAAGACCTCCAACGCAGGCGCGGCGTTGGCTGCCCTCGAATGGGAGGAGGCCGCGGCTTGGGCCCCTGACTTCGTGGACCATCCCTTCACCATCGCGGTCGATCGCATTGCCGCGGCCCGGTGGCTCGCCGACGCTCGAGATCTCGATCAAGCCGCTCGTTTGTTGGCCCTGGGAGATGGCGCCTATTTCATCCATCCCAGCGTGTCGTACAGCACCATGGTCAGCGGCCTGATCGCCCGGGAGCGGGGTCGGATCGAGGAGCAACGGGGGAATCCCGACGCGGCTCGGGAGTATTACGGGGAGTTCCTGCGACGCTACGACCGGCCGGTGCCGGCCCACCAGAGAATGGTGGAGGATGCGAAGGCGACCGTTGCGGCATTACGGCAGTGAGCTTCGCCGGTTGGATCCTGCGCCGAGGTTGAGACTGCGCGTCAGGTGCCGGCCGCAAGATCGTGACACCGGATCAGGAAACGCGCGCGAGAGCAGAAGTGCGAGAACCGCCCCCACCCCGGGGGAATATCGCGGCTGGGGCTTTCGGGCCAGTAGCCAGGGAAACGCGGAAGGGGAAAAGGCGTCTGAAAAAACGCGACTGCGTCCCCCACCCCAAGGGGAATATCGCAAGTCGATTGTCCGGCGTGATAACCGAAAGCGGCGAACGCGACCGACAGCGGGACGGAAAACGCGAACTCGCCCCCACCCCAGGGGAATATCGCGGATCGATATTGTTGGGCGGTAACCCGGAAAACGCAGTGCCGAGGGGATATCGGCAAAGGCGCTTCGACGCAACGGGATGGGAAGCCGATCGTCAGATACTGGAGCCTGAACCCTTGAGCTTGTCGCCCGTGACCGACGCGGACCACTACCGGAAGCTCGAGCACCTCTACGTCGCCGCTCCCATTTCACGGTGGTACGGCATCTCGATCGCGATCTCCGACGGCAAGCGCCGAGGTCCGACTCCCGGTCCGTCCAGAGTTCTACCACGCGGCGAATGCGGTACACGGCTCGGTGTACTTTCGTGCGCTGGATGATGCGGCCTTCTTCGCCGCCAACTCCAGGGTACGGGAGGTCCTGGTCCTCACCGTTTCGTTCACGGTGCAGTTCGCGCGACCGGTCATGAACGGGGAGATGCGGGCCGTGGGCCGGCTGGTGCACGAGGCGGCCGGCTGTTCATGGCGGAGTCGGATCTGCTCGACGAGGCGGGAAAGCTGCTGGCCCGGGGCAGCGGTGTCTTCACCCGGAGCGCGATAGCGCTGGATCCGAGTATCGGCTACGCGTAATGTGCAGGGCAATGCCGAGTACCCTCTTACTGGCGAGAACCCGTGATCCGCTTTGATGCCAAGGGCGCTCTACGTCGCGCTCGACGAGCAGCGGCGTGCCCGGGAGATGACCTGGGAGCAGGTCGCCGCCGCAATCGGTGTGAGCGCGGCGACGATAACCCGCACCAGCATCGGCGGACGCCTGGAAGTGGATGGGATGCTGGCGATGGTGTCCTGGCTGGGCGTCCCGGTAGAGACGTTTACGAGGGAGGTCCGGGGCCGCGTGAGGGACATTTAAGGAGATGAAGACCCTGCTCTTCGGTGCGACCGGTATGGTGGGCACCGGAGTCCTGCTCGAATGCCTGGCCGATGACCGGGTGACCGCAGATGACGGCGATCGGTCGCTCACCCTCGGGCCGTATCCATCCCAAGTTGACCGACTTGCCGCACCAGGACTTCCTGCACTACGAGTCGCTCCAGCCGAAACTCACCGGATACGATGCGTACTTCTTCTGCCTCGGCGTATCGTCGCTCGGGCTGGACGAAGCAGCGTACACCCGCATCACCTACGACTACACGCTCGCCGCCGCTCGAGCCTGTCTGGCTGCCAATCCCGCCGGCACCTTCTGCTACATCTCCGGAGCTGGGACCGACTCGACCGAACAGGGCCGCTCGATGTGGGCCAGAGTCAAAGGCCGTACCGAAAACGATCTTCTCGCCCTCGGCTTCCGCCGGGCCTACATGCTCCGCCCCGGCTTCATCCAGCCGGTCAAAGGCGTGCGTTCGAAGACCGGATGGTATCAGGCCTTCTATACCGTCCTGACGCCAGTGTCTCCGGTGATTCGTGCGCTGTTTCCGGGGCTTGCTACGACGACGTCTCGCGGTGGGGCGAGCGATGATCCGGCTTGGGCTTGAAGGCTACTCAAGACCCATCGTCACCACTCGGGATATCAACCTCTTGGCGAGCGAGACCTGATGCTGGCATCGGGATGCCGCGATCGCGACCCTCGGCTCAGGTCGGAGAAGCCGAACGGCACGGCAAGCGCCTGGCTCGCCGTGCCGCCCGGGTTTGTAGCGGGACGTCCTACGACGCGCTATTGCGCGTGGGACGAGAAGAAGGAGTCCGCAGCCTCCTTCAATTCTTCGGGGCTCATGTCCTTGACGTGCTGAGCCAGCCACCACTTGTGGCCGAAGGGATCCTCGAAACAGCCGCCGCGGTCTCCCCAGAACTGGTCGGCCAAAGGCTGGACTTCCTTTCCACCGGCCTTGAGCGCCCGCTTCCACGCCTCATCCACATTCTCCTGATAGATGAAGAAGCTGACGGGGGTGCCGCCATAGGACTTGGGGCCCTTGCCACCCATCTCCGGCATCTCGTCGGCGAGCATGATGGGGGAATCGCCGACCCGGATTTCCGCGTGCATGATCTTTCCATCGGGACCCGGGAACCGCATCACTTCTTCGGCGCCCAGTGCGTTCTTGTAGAACTCAATCGCCTTCGCCGCACCGGCGACGAAGATGCTCGGGGTGACAGTGTGATAGCCCTTGGGAATGGCTTGGGTCTTCTGTGGCATGATCAATCTCCTGCCGATTAGAGGTGCATCGGCTCCTGCCGATAAAAGGGTGTCACGCAATATTTGAAAGTCGCACCCAACAGGCAACCCTTGAACTGTCTCGAACCCAAGCACTCAACGTCACAATTCGTCACCGCGTGATGTGACGCTGCCCACTGAGTTACTCACTCAGACTTCGGTCGAGCGGATTTCACCCCTATCCGGCGGCCCTTGACAAGCCGAACAAGCTCTGTAACGAGCCCGTCACATAAGCCCTGGGCTGCTCGTTGCGGCTAGCCTGCGGTCCCAGGCGCAGAGATCTTGTCCTTCTTATGAGCCACTCGGACTCAACCCACGGGAACCGCCCACAGATTCTCAACTGCGAGCCGCCGAGCGAATCGCCGAGTTGATTGTCGCGGCGCTCACAACCGAGCGCGGGGTCCATGCCGAGACAGCGATTGCCCCGCCGCGCGCCTAGGTGGCACTTTTCTCTTCCGTTCCTTTGGGCTCAAGACCGAAGGCGTCGCGTCTCCGGGACGGCGGTGCTCTCCGACCTGGCCAACGAGCAGGGCCCTCTGCTGGTGCAGACCCTGGACGGCGCTCGGCGACTGGGAGTCAGCGTGGACCAGTCCGCCATCAGCAAGCCCATTCCTCCCCAAAACGTCCCACATCTTTCGGTGCTGGAGACGCAGGCTGCACCCCCGAGGTGCCGGCGACGACCAGGCTGAACGCCATCAACTCGGACAAGCAAGGCGCCGCCCATGCGTGCGCGATCGCGGCCGCAATCCTCATCCAAAAGGCGCAGTCGGCACTCGACCCGGGAGTTGGGCTGGCTGACGGTGTGCGGTTCGTCGAGGGATCCAAGACGATGCCGCCACCGCTTCCGGAGGCACAGCCGATCCGAAGCCCCGGTACAAGCTCCTGGTGAGCGCGTTTTTACCAGATCGCGAACCAGCGGTTCCATTCCGCGTCGTTCGTTACACTTCCCTCGGGGAGGATTGCTACTATTGGAGCATGGCGATAGCTCGATCATACGCCGCGCTGTTTGCGACTGGCGTGGTCATCGGGCTCAGAGCGAGTGGCACTGCTTGCAGCGAGTCCGAAGGTACGGCACCTACCGGTCCGGTGGCCGGGATCTATGCCGCGGACAAGATCGTCCGCCAGCAGGAGACGCTCGACGACGATCTCCAGGATCAGGGCGCCCGGTTCAACCTCACCCTCAACTCCGACAGTACCCTCACCGGCCGAGTCGAACTGCCGGCCAACATCCGTGTCACCGGCGAATCGGATGCGGTGAATCAGGATCTCACGGGGACCTGGTCGCTGCACCGCGATGAGGTCCGGCTCCATCTCGACGAGCCGGTACTCGGCAACCAGCCAGTCTTTCGAGTTGGGGACGAAGGACTGGCTGGGACGCTCATCGTGCCTGATCCGATCAACGGCGCGCTGTTCCTCAGCATCGGACTGGTGAAAGTGGGGCCGTGAGGGCGAGACTGCCCGGCAGAGCGGGCCGAACTCACATGGGCGTATTACCCCGATCCGGCCCAACATTCCACGATAGCCCCAATCGTAGTCAAACGTGCTGTGGTTGCGCGCACCACCGGTAGTAATAAAGGCCGGCGGCATTGAGTTGCACGGGGCCGAACGCGTGCTTCGGGGGCGCTGGAGGTCACCGCTCCGAGCCAAACGGGAACGGGTCTCCCCAGTAGCCACTCAAAGAAGTTACGTTGTGCCTTTGCCCCCTTCCCACACCCAGGTCACGCGGCCGCCGGAAGGGATGGTATCTTCAGCCCAGTGCCCAAAGAACTCCGCCGTTGGCGCCCGGATCCATTCTGATCGCTCCGAAAGTAGCTGGTCCTCACAAGAACAATGATATCTGTCGGATTCAGGACGCCCTTCCGCATTGAAGCTGACGGGTGACCCGTTCAGCCCAGCTGCTGTTGCGGTGAGAGTATTTGTTCCAGGTGTGGGACCGGTCGTCCATCCCCCAACTGCGGCCACACCGCTCGTAACCCGTGGCTGCCAGCGTCCCAACAACCTGGCCCTGGCCCGCGGTTACTGTGAACGTGACTCTGCACGCCGGCGACCGGGTTTCCGTGGGTATCCGTGGCACGAACGGGGCCGGGCGCACCGGCACTTCCCCTTCCCGGTTTCACTATCTGACCGTCCCCTTGCCAGCTCGAGAGCGCTGTGGGCGGCCCTGCCGTGCCGGTCGCCACGAAAAAGGGACTTTGTCTTCCCGTGACGCCGGCCGCCGTGGCAAGAGCAAAGCGAGTTCCGCCCGGCCGTGGTGCCGAGGATCCATCGGCCCACCGCTGCGCGTCCGCTGAGCGTCGGTAGTCGGAGTTGGTATCGCTCAGGGTGCCCCCACCACTTTCGGATCGAGAATGTGACCACAACGCCCGGAGCCCGGATTTCCGGACGGATCGGTAACCACTTCACCGCAGGACTGACGGGGAGCATTTCGCCGACCGCTCCCGTTTGCCGGCTGCCACCAGCAGCCGCGATTGTGTAACCGCCTCCCTGCTGGGGGCCGGTGTCCCCCAGCATCGCCACGGGCGGGAATGAGCAATGTGGCAGAGCAGGATCGTATTGAGCAGCCACATCGCATCGCGGCACACCTCATTCCTTCTTTCCGCAATCACTCCTGACCCCGCACTCTCGGCGTCCAGAGCGCACCGTGGAGTTCCTGCAGAGCGTTGACGCCGGAAGCCCACTAGCTGGCCGGACTCGTTCGAAATCCCGGGGTATCCCTGCCCCTCACCGAGCGTCGGCAGGCGACGCATACCAAGCTCCTCGGTCCAGATCCAGGGATGAAAGCGGCCCGTCGGACTCGGAGAGTTCCCACGACCTGCCCGCGACGATTGACACCGTTGGGTTCTGACGAAGCGGTGCTTCGGCAGATTACCCAGACTCACGCATGCCATCGGCTCGGGTCCACAGGAAGGCTTTCCTCGATGCCTGCGGCGGTTTCGCTGCTGCCGACGACCGCGCCCCGTCTGACTGATGGCGATGGCCCTGCTCTCGGCACCGCCCAGCGTCCCGAGATCTTCCATCCCGTGTGCGGCGGTCCAGATGAAGGCGTGTCCATTTCCGGTGGCCGTCTCGCTCGTACCAACCACCTCGCCGGCGTCGTTAACCCGGCGGGCTTCGCTGTTCCGCCCGCCCAACGTGCCGAGGTCCTGCATGCCACGACCCGGACGCCAGAGGAAAGCGTGGGCCTTGTCGCCGCGAACATCGCTGCCGCCGACTACTTCGCCCAGGTTGTTGATGCCCCAGGCCTGACTATTCCTGCCTCCCAGTGTCCCGACGTCTCGCATACCCGCAGACTCACTCCAGACAAACGCGTGGTGCACAGGGGAATCCCGGTTGAGCTCGCTGAAGCCGGCCCACCTCGTCCCGGTCGTTGATGCCGCGAGCCCTGCTGTTCACTCCACCCAGCGTGCCCAGGCTCCTCGGCGCCCGCCCGGCCCGCCAGAGAATCGCTCGATCCTCTCCGGTCGCGAGGTGCGCGTAGCCGACGACGTCACCGTCGTTATTGATGCCGAGGGCGCCGCTTTCATCGCCGCCGAAGGCGCCGAGGTCCTGCACGGTGTAGCTGTGCCTGTGCACCGCGGATGCGGCGGGGCCGCCCGATTGTTCGGCCGGCCGGGTGGGATCGTTACAGGCAGCGCAGAGGGCGGTGAGCGCCCAGGCCCCGAGCAAAAGTCGCTTCATAGAGGACCTCCTGGTGTGGGGACCGATGCACTCGGACCCGACTCTGGGACACGCTGCTTGATTCGAATTAGTCTCGGAGATGTGAGACGGACGACGCGTGGGAATTGCTCAGTCAGTAATTCGCTGCATCAAGGAGAGAAGGGTTCGATGTGCGGGCAAGGTCGCGACTGGGCAGCCCGTGGCTGCGCCACGGGAGATAAGCAGCTGATCACGCGTCGCAAGCGACGCTCGGCCGAGACGCGATGTTAGTCGCGCGACGTAGTTACGGCCCCCAGCTCGGCGACGTCCCATCAGACGATGGGAACCATACGCCGGTCCGTTACGGACCCGATCCACATGCGTCCCGCCCTGGCCGAAGACCACGTAGCGGCCATCCGGTGACCACGCCAGGGCTTCCAGCGAAGCCCGCGCTGAACTGCTCGAGATGAGTCCCATCCTGATCTACGAGGAAGACGTAGCCGTTCCTCTCAAAGGCAATCCGGCTTCCATCGGGAGACCAAGCCGGTCCACCAGTCGTCATCCGAATCGTCCCATATGGTCGACAGGTTGGTGCCGTCCGGATCCACCACGAAGATGTCTAGGGCCAGCCAGTACTGCCATAGCTCGAAAAGGCAATTCTCTCGCCATCTGGGACCAGGATCTGGTCCAGTGCTTGGCTGACGCAATGGGGCGATGGGCACACGATTGGTCCCATCCGCGTTCATGACTCAGATCGTCATCGTTCCACACGACGAGTGTGTCGGTTCAGGTGCACGAAGGCGAGGCGCTGGCCATCTGGAGACCAGGCCGGCTCATGATCGCCGACCCTGGCTGGAGAAATGCGTACCGAGATTTGTCCCGTCCGGAGTTGATGACGTAGATAGCATAGGCTGCCCCGCGGCCCCCATCTAACCGCGTCGAACGCGACGCGATCTCCACTAGGAGACAATGCCGGGGTGAATGTCGGAGCTTGGAGCCGGGTAGCCGGTGGTCGTGAGCTGCCCGCAGATTCGTGCCGTCCGCGTTGCATGAGCTTGATGCCGCTATAGCCAGCGCTCTCGAACGCCAGCGTCCCGGTGAACGGCAGCCCAGCCGTGAGTACAGCCGACGGTCACCGTCTCCGGCATCCCAGTTCCGTCACGCATCCTGTGATCGCTCCCCACCGAGATCGTGCACGTCTGTGGTCGGCAGCAAGGTAGTCCGTCGGCAGGATCGGTCGCCGAGCAGTCCATCGAGGCGAGACCGTGACACTGCCCTCACCAGGCTGCTGCGTCCGGCATGATACCGAGGGCATTGACTGACCGTCTCGCGCATCGACCGGCTCGCTGAAGACAACCCGCACCCGCGCGTCGATGGCCGACGTCCGCGCCGCCAGCCCTCTGGCTCTGTCCGCACGACGGAGGGAGGGTGGCCGCCGGCACCATCTGAGTGAAGCCGATTGGCCTGAGCACCGCCGGTGTCTATTGCGAAAGCCAGCAAATCGCCGGCGACGGCTTGTGAACTGGAACCGGGTCCAGTCCACCTCCCGACAGTGCCTGCAGCCCAGCGAGGCCGCAGTCCGCCGATTTTGGATGGTGACCCGACTTCCCACTGCGAAGCTGCCCGGTGAAAAGGAGACATACGCCACCGGCGCATCGAGGAGCGCGGAATCAGAGATGATCGCACGATGGGCTCGTCCCACTGAGGTCCCTCGGAGACGGCGCCGTCCCGTCCTCACACCCGCTGGCGAGAATAGCCAGAAGTAGTCCAATTCCGGCCTGGCGCGTGGGGCCCTGAATCAGGGTCTGAGTAGGCATCGTGATATCCTCCGTCAGCTACCTGGAGTTGCGGGCACGGCACCCCTGACGATGATGAACCCGGCCCATGCAAGGGATGCGATGTCGCCGGTGCGGCCAGCGCGGCGCGCTGGGCCCAACGCCAGGGCATGCACGGATCACCACCGCTCGAGTACTCGCTGTAGGAAACGCTCCATGAACGACGCGGTGGACCAGTCCTCGACCGACCATAGGCGTCGCCACGACTCTCCTGGCTCCCGCCTGCAGAGAAGCGCCCGGGTCAGTCCGACCCAAGTCGTCCCCCGCCGGTACGTCATCGCGAGGTGATCCCGAACCGACACCGGTCTGACAAGCCGATAGCACGACCAGGTCGGCTGTCAGACTAGCCCGAAGATTTCATGCACCTCGAGGCGGCCATGTCGTGTCCACCGCCGGAGGCGAGCTCGACATAGGAGAAGAGAGGGTTGTGCTTGTTCAGAATGCCGAAGGTCGCGAGATGCAGGACGCGGCCGCTCGGCGCCTGCCGGCGAAACAGATCCTCCGTCGCCGCTTCACCCATGACCGCCAGTCACTGATGGGCCGGCACGCCGTACAATGGTTTCGACCTCCCGTCTCGACGCCAGGTAAGGCGTCCTCCCGAGGCGCAAAGGCGAGGCAGCCGATTTGGAGCGCTGTTCCGCTTTGCTTCCAGTGCGAGCCACACCGACGCCGAAGGTGCCTCGAGGAGCTCATAGCGCTGAATCAGGAAGCGATCCCGCCCGGCAGTCCTCCATCAGCGCTGCGAACGGGAGATAGTGCAACTCCGGCGTGAGGGACCAGCACGAGCCGCCGCTTCCCCTGAGCAGGCCAGTAGCTTCGATGGGAGCGATGAGGTTCCGATGCAGCCGGCGGAGCGGCGCCCGCCATAGCGAATCAGCCCCTGGCCCCCGCATCGGTTCGAACACGCCGCGCACGAACTCGACCAGTTGTACCAGCTCACCGCGGCTGATGTCGGAGGTCGAGGGTGACCAGCGTATCGGCGGTCACGATGAACACCATCGACCCCGAGTCGCTGACCAGGTACTCGATCAGCGCCTGATCGGGCCTGGGACGGCGAGCGACATCTCGCCAGGCAACCACATGGTTGCGTGAGCAGAGCACCATGACGGGGCGCGCGCTCGCGGATCTCCTGGAGGACCTCGCCGTAGGCCTGCTGTGCCTGCAACAGCGCTTCCCGAGTCGCCGTTCCTCCGGATGCAGGGTCCGAACCACGCAGCGAAACCGTTCGAAGCTCACCGTCGGAGACGCTCAACTCCGCGATCCGCCGCCGCATGGTCCTGCTCCCGCTCAGCCAAGTCCGCGGGAACTTCCGGCGGCGATGCGACTCTGCCCTGCTCCAGCAACTCCAGCATCTCCCTGGCCCGCAGGCTCGCTCACGTCCGAAGGCAGCGCCGGGTCGCTTTCGGGCGCGCTCGATGCGGGCGAGGTCGGTGTAGACGTTCCACTTGTCGGCGAGGAATCCGGCTCGTCCCGCTGGTGATGCCATCGACGCCGTCGGGGCTTCCAGATCGGAGAGCGCGTTGCGCAACTCGCGAGCCGCCCGATCCATGAGCCCCGTGCCTTCCAGGCCCGCCCCAGTCCTGCATGGAGCTGCCACGCGACTGCCGGGGCGGGTCGATCGCTCAGGAGATCGAGGCCGGACTGATAGAGCGAGGCGGCAACGGCGGGCAGACCTGCGGAGGCCTCGAGGGTGGCCCGCTCGCCCAGAGCAGTAGCAGTCGCGACGGGTCGCCGACGCGCCGGAGCCGTTCTCGGCACGGGCCAGCTGCTGTCTCGCGAGAGTAGTGTCGCCCCGTTGCGCTGAGAGTTTCCCCAACCGAATCCGGGTGAGTGCCGCGGAGCGCTGGAGCCCGGCTGTCTGCTGAGACTGCAACGCGGATTGAAGCAAGGCGCCAGCCGCGTCGAGATCGCCCCCGGTCAAGAAGCAGTGAGGCCAGCCCCTGACGCGCCTCGGCCATTCCTGCAGGCGAGCGCGCCTCGCGATACAGGCTCTCCGCACGGCGGTAGGAACGCTCGGCCGCCGCTGGATCGTTCAGCTCGATGGCGAGGTCGGCTCGTGCCAGAGCCAAGCCCGCCCGTGCTTCGGCCGATGCCCTGGCCGAGTCGGCGAGCTGCTCCGCCTGCCGAAGTACATCCAGAGCACCCTGCAGGTCGCCGGTTGCAGCGAGCGAACCCGCCAGCGCCCGCTGCACCTCGAGTCGCTCTGCCACCTGCTCCGTCTGCTCGTAGAGGCTCAGGGCCCTTCGCAGTGCAGCCTTAGCAGCTGGATAGTCGCCACGACGCATTTCCAGCGTGCCGAGCCCGTCCAGTGCCGACGCGGCATCGCTCCAAAGCTCCTTGTCCTGCCAAATGGCGAGCGCTTCTCGGTAGTAGGCCTCAGCTTCTCCGAATTCACCCGAGAGGGCGGCGAGCCCCGCCAGGTTCACCAGGTTGGTGGCGGCGATCTCGTCTCGTCCGTCGGCCCGGATTGAGCGCAAGAGCGCTGTCGAGATGATGACGGGCGGTCTTCAGATCCCCGGTCTCCCGGGCAAGGAGGCCGAGGTTGCTGTAATCGGCCGCGATCCCGCGGCGGTCGCCAATCCGCTGGTGGAATTCGAGCGCCCGCCGATAACCCTGGTATGCCATGGCGAGGTCGCCACGGTCCTGACTCAGGCCCGCGAGTCCCACCAAGGCATTCGCCTGCACCCGCAGGTCGCCGGTTGCTTCCGCGAGCGTGGCAGCACGCTTGAGTTGCGTCTCGGCGCTGTCGAGCCGACCGAGGGCGAGGTGGGCAGCGCCGATGTTGCCCAAGAGGGCGGCCATGCTGACCGTGTCTCTCATCGCGGTTGCGCGGGTCAGAGCGCGACGCCAGATCCTGAGTGAGGTCACTGGTCCTTCTCTTGCCGTACGCCGCGATGCCGGCTCGCCGGAGGCTGTCCACCCAGAGCTTGTCCTCCTGCGTGCGGGGAGGCCACTCGGCGAATCGGGATACCTGTCGAATGAGAAATGAGTCCTTGCCACGCGATGGCATAGCCGTTTGCGAGGGACCGGGCCGCGCGCTCATGGCCTCGCCACGGGCAGGCGCTGGCCCTCACCGATTCGCGGAGCGCGCTCAGCGACGGCGTCACGCGCGAGAGTCGGGCGTTGCCGGATCGCGGCGATGAGCGCCGATTCCGGAAGGCTCAGCGCCGAGGCCCGGAGCGAGTCGGAGCTCGAGGCCTGAATGCGCAGAGGTCGTGACCAACAGCGAGTGGGGCTGATCACCGTGGCCGCCAGCTCGGATTCGTCCCGATCGCGACCAGACTGGAGGCGAACGGCACGCCGCCGCTCAACGGGATTGTCCGCACGTCGTCCCGGACACGCCACCGGAGGACGAAGCGTGGTCACGGTTGAACACGACCGCGCTGGCCGTCCGGTGACCACGCCGGCGCATAGTCATAGCCATCCACCTCGCTCGGTGAGGTGAGCTGGGTCCGATTTGTCCCATCCGCGTTCATGACAAAGAGGACGCCCTCCCTGACTATAGACGATCCGGGTTCCGTCCGGTGACCACGCGGGGTCGTGGTCCGCTCACCGGTCGTCCGCCAGGCGGACCACCTGCGTACCGCGTCGGCGCTCTATCAGATAGATGTCGTCGTGGTTCATGCTACGCCAGAACCAGCACCGCCGGGCCACGATCGCCATTCTACGTGCCATCCGGGCGACCAGATCGGCGTCAGAGCATTGGCAGGCAGAGTGGTGATGTAGGCAACTGATTGGTCCCATCCGCGTTCATGACGTAAAGCTGCTCAACAGGCTGCTGAGGATCCCTGACGAAGTAGATCCGCTGGCCATCCGCCGACCACGACGGAAACCCTCATTGCCTCCGCGGGAGTGTTAGGCGCACCAGATTGGTACCGTCCGCGTCCGCTACGTAGATGTGCCAGGTGACATCCAGCGTATCCAAGGCCTCGAAGCCGATCTTCCGGCCGTCAGGGGACCACGCCAGGTAGAAGTCAGTGGATACCCGGGGGAGACGCTGCAGCGAGGTTCGTCCCGTCCGCGTTGACGACGTGAATCGTCCCCGACCGCAGGAACGCCATCCGTCCCCCACTGGGCGACCAGATCGGGCCGCCATCGCGATGGGCCGGCCCATCGCGCTGCGATGCCCCGGAGGAACGTGCCGTCGGCGTTGATGAGATGGATGTCGAGGTCATTGCCGCGCGAACGAAATGACTTCGCTAGAGCGCCGCATCCAGGGGCTGAGCCTGACGGGGCCGTGGTGAATCGCGGCGGTCACCGGCTGCGTCCAACGGGCTGCCGTCCGATGTCCAGGATGCCTGTACCCTACGAAGATCGTATAGTCGGTCTCGGGCAGCAGTGGAGCTGTCGGGCTGGAAGGTGGCCTGCAAGCCCATCCGGCGAGACCTGACGATGTCGCCGTCCACCGGGCTTCGCTGCTGCTCAACGACGAGAGTAGAGTTGGTGACCGTCGCCGGGATCCACCGGTTCGCTGAAGATGACCCGCAGCTGGATGTTCAATGGCACATCCCGTTTCCCACTCTTCGGGTCAGTGCGCACGACCGTTGGGCGCTTCGCGTCCGGCACCTCTATGATGAATTCGATTGACGGCGCCCCACCCGTGTCGACGGTCGAATGCCAGGGTGTCTCCTGGCTCGGCCGGAAGTGGAACCGGATCCAATCCACCGTCCTGAAGACCCGTCGTGAGCGAGGCAATCGTCCGCTGGTTCAGGACGGTGAGCGCTCCTCCCTGCCCCGAAGTTGAGAAGGTCCCTGGTGGAAAGGAGACATAGGTCACGGGATCCGCGGCGCCCGCCGCTGCTCCCGCGCGTGCTGCGAGCTCCTCAGTACCCGCAGGATCCGAAACGATTGTTGCTGGGGAGATGCCGGTGGGCCCTGGTCTCCGCGGGCCGTCGTATCCTGACAGCTCGCGAGGACCACCAGCACGGTGCCTGCGGCAAGGAGAGCGCCGCTGGATCATGGCGTGAAGGCATCGCCGTACCGTTTCCCCAAGCACCAGCTGAACCTCTCCTGTTACCGGTCAACTGCAAGCGACCGTGGCACCCAAGTCCACCAGCTCACCCCTCCGCACCGTGAACATACCGGGACCCTGAGCGTAGCAGTTCGCCGGAACACGACTCAATTCGATCCAGAAGTTGCCCCCCCGGGAGATTGGCGGTCATAAGGCCGCTGGGCCCTAACGAGCCTAAGTCAGTCCAAGTCTGCTCATAGCAATCATCCCGCCAGTCACAAACCCAAACGATAGTCCCGTCGGCGTCGGACCTCGTCGTGCGGAGCTGTAATCCGCAGGTTACGCTGACGCAGATTCCACCGAGAAGGTTGCTTCGACGGTATCGCGCACCAACTGACCTGCAGCCTACAGTCACCGACTGCGAACCGGTCTGGATCGTGCAGTTGTGAGGCGCGCGCATTAGCGAGACGACATGGCGACCCGGGGAAACCCCACCTGATACGCCGGTTGGCTCGACTCACGAGGAATGGCCTTCCATCCACATTTGCCTCGTACCAGATGCCCACGGCGGTTCCCGAGAGTTGGACTGCAATTTATCACTCCACTCGTGGCGGTGCAGGTCAAGGCGAAGGTTACCGGGGGAAAAGCTGCGTCCACGATCGTCACGGTTTGGGATAGGTTGCCGACGTTGGAGCAATTCGGTGCGAGATCGTTCGGCTACGCAATAGTCCGGCTTCCCGACTGCCGGATAACGCCATGTCGTTGGCGGGAATCACGCCGATATCAGTGCCGTCCACCGTCACTGGTAGCCATCCGTGTCGAGGTCAAGTCCAGTTGTCCTTGTCGTAAGGCGGACGCCAGTCTCCGGAGGCCCAGGCTCGGGAGGGACAGAGACGCTGTCGTCACACGTTGTGGGGCAAAGGGTCTGATGGCCAAGAGAAGGACCAGATACGCTCGCATATACGCTCTCAGTCTGACCTGGATCTGGCCCGATCGCACCCCAGACACGCCGGGCCAGAAGATTTCACCTTCTCAATCGAGCGGAATGGGCTCGGCTCGGCTCCACGGCCTGGCTCAAGGGTGTAAGCCGCCACCTCGCGACCCAGGTCCTGACCCACTTCGCAATCGAAGCGGTAGTGAATCCTCACCGTACATCCTCGATAATCCCAGCCTTCACCACCATCGTCTGAAGCCGCGCGGCATCACGGGGGAAGAAGTGCGACAGCACCGCGGCGTATGATCGCCGTGTTGCACGGAGTGCCCGCTGGTGTACGAGGGGTGATTCGGCAGCCCGATCGGCAGGGTGATGGCCGGATCCGCCTGCGAGGCCGAATGAGCCAATAGGTAAACTTCGGCGTCCCAGCAGGCGATGTTGGCATCGAACGCCGCCATGTTGGCCAGGGCAAGGATCCGGGTCGCCTGATGCGTTCGTTTCAGGCGATTGGCCTGGATCAGCCCCACGGCCTGCTGGTTCATGCAGGCCGCTATGCGAGGCGCCCAATAGCGTGTGCCTGAGCCAACTGGTCGGCGGTGCGGTTATCGGAAAGCCGCCGAATTTCCGCGAGCGCTTCAAGGAACGCGGCCGAGCCGAAGGCAGGTGGGGGCGGAGGACGGAACTGATCAGGAGACGTAAGGTCGAAGGGACGGGTACCAAACAGCGAGATGATGATCGGCGGCGGACCACTGGTCCAATAGCCCGGCCCAACCGGTATCGGAGGCACGACGGACAAGTTGAAGTTGTCCGTTGCAGCATAGGCTGCGACCTCGGCCCCGACTTGGCGCCCGATCGCCTCGCCAGAGGCGGTATTCTCCCTTGTCCTTGTCTGTGGCCGGGAATTGCGCGTCGAACGTTGACTCGAGCAATGCGGCGTCCGCGGGGAAGGAGCTGGTCAGGACCACCGACCGACGCCGCTGCCACGGCCGCGCCGGCAGAGGCGGGGTCCCGCTCTCGCGCGCGCGGTCCACCGCGATCACTGCGTTGTACTGCGCCACGGAGAGATAGGTGAGGATGCGAATCTGGAGGGCGGGTGACGTCACGAGACGAGTCGCGATGAGTTGCGTCGCGGTGTTGTTCCAGGCCACACCCGATCCGCCTTGACACCAGCGACCGCCACGTCTGACGTTACGGTCGGGTCTTCCGCCAGCCGGGTAGGATCAGTACAGGCCGCTAGGCCGGTGAGGGCGCAGGCGCCGAGCAGAGCTGCCGTTCGATTCGTCATGGGTTCCTCCCTTTTCCTTGTTGCTCATCCACTGGATGGCAACGGTGACCGTGCACCCGGTCACGGAGCCGCGCTGACCGAGAATTCGAACAGCCTGGAGGCGGACCACCGGTTCCAACCGGTGCGCGCCTCGACTTTCCACAGATAGGAGCCGCCGGACATCAGCCGGACGGAATCGGGGAGAACGACACTCGTGTCCCGCGCCTCGATCTCGTAGAGCACGCGCCCGTCGGCCTGAAACAACGTCACGCGGTAGAGCTCGGCCTCTGGTACCGGCACTCCAGCGCAGCTGCGCGGGACGGCCTCCGAGGCCGAGCGGGAGATCGCTTCAGGCTGAGTGGCCTGAGTAATCGGTGCACCGCGGTGCTTCAACGAGGCCCGGTTTCGTAGTGGCCGAGGACCGCGATGGCCAGGACCGCAGCTGCGGCGGCCGGAATCGCGAGTCGGGACCACCGGCGTACCGACTCCCCTTCCCTTTCCAGCAGCAGCGGCGACCGCCGGATCGTTCAGCGCGGACGCCAGCGATCGGCGACGGCTCTTCGGCAATAGCCGCACGTCGCGGGGTGCGGTAACGCCCTGTCCCGCACCTCAGCGTCCACCGACCCGTCTGCGACGCGCTGCAAGCAGCTCCTCGTCCAGGCATTCCGGTGTGACATCGCCGGCAGCCGTCCCCGCACGGAGGGCGGCCAACATCTCCTCGATCCGCTGAACCTCGGCTCGCACAGGACGGACAGCGACTCAGATGGTCGCTCAAGGCCCGCCCTTCGGGGGAGTCGACTCGATGCGAGTGCTCGGATGATCGCAAGCGGGTCGGGATGGGTCACGGCTGAATCCCTTTGGGGAATGGCTGGGCGATCCTGAAATCGGAGATGGTGAGACGGACCTGGGAAGGCGAATTGCTCCGACCGCGGAAGGGACTACAGGTCGCCGGGCCTGATCCCGGCCTTGGCCAGCTCAGGCGCGGAGGTCGGCCAGGGCCCGATAAACCCGGATTGGCGAGACCGCCTTTGCGTTGGGGAGTCCCAGGAAATCCGGGCAACCTGTTCGGCGGGCACCTCTTGCAAGAGGTAGAGCTCGACCGCGAGTCGATCCTGCGGAGGAAGCTGCGCCAGAGCTTCCTGCAATCTCTGCGAAGCAGCTCTGCTACCTCGCCGGGTTGGGACGGGTCTACTGCTGTCAGTTGAACAGGCGGGCCGGGGCCGAGATCACGCAACAGAGGTTCTCTTCCCTTGCCGACCACACGGTAGGTCTCCCGGAGTTGAGCGTTGAACTCTCGGAATGTCAGTCCCGCACCCTCGCGAGTATTGAGCAGTTCGTAGGTCTCGACGTGACTCCTCCCTTCGAGAAAAACCAGCTCGAAGATGCGACGCTGCAGCGCTGGCAGCTTCTGGGCGAGACTCGATAGTCGCGGCCGAGCCGTCCCGGTGGCGAAACCAGTCGACGACGATGTGGCGGACCACCGCGACGAGCCACGTTGAGAATTGGGCACGGGGAGCGGTATCCTCAGCCCGGACCCGTAGACGGCGCATCTGGTCCGCCTGCAGCCTTTCACAGACTCACGGGCGAAGAGGTCCATTCCATCGTCGTAGTCCTGGGTATAATGCCGGATCGTGGCGAAGATCAGTCGGCGGTAGCGGGTGACGAACGCGTCCCACGCTGCCTCCGGTTCGCCCTTGCTGCAGTGGAAGGAGCCAATCCTCCATGCCGGCCTCATACCGATGGTAGAGGAGCAGGTGGCTCAGATCTCGTAATGACTGGTGATCGGGGTTAGTCTACGTCCTGGGCCTGCTTTCGCAACGACACCACCTCGATCCGTTCCCCGGCGGCCAGCCCCGTTGCGACTGACTTCCTTATACCTGGCTGAAGGCAACATGGATCTGACCCCGGTTCAGAAGCGGCTTCCCTTCGCGATTGCCCTGGTGTTCTTCATTCTCTCCTGGACGCAACCGGAACATCGCGGCGTCTGGTTGAGTATCGGGTGCGCGTTTCTGGTGATCGGGCTGATCCGCAACAAGAGGGCGCGCGAGTGAGCGCGGCTTCGCGGCGGGTCAGCGCCTGAGGCCAGTCGTCATGCCCAAGGTGGCCGCAGGTCTCATTCTCTTCCGCCGTGGCCCTCAAAGCCCCGAGGTATTGCTGGTTCACATGGGCGGCCCGTTCTGGGCCCGCAAGGACCTCGGCGCCTGGTCCATCCCCAAGGGCGAGGTGGTTCCGGGAGAAGAGCTGCTTGCTGGAGCACGGCGGGAGTTTCGCGAAGAGACCGGCCTGGATCCAGTCGGGACGCCGTTCGCGCTCGGTCAGGTGAAACAATCGGGAGGCAAGGTGCGTCCACGCCTGGGCGCTCGAGGGCGACTTCGATCCGGCGTCGCTCACGAGCAACACGTACTCGGTCGAATTCCCCAAGGGCTCCGGTCAGTTCCGCGATTATCCCGAGGTGGATCGCGCGGAGTGGTTCACCTACTGGCTGAGGCGCGGAGGCGGCTCATCACTGCCCAGGTTCCGCTACTGGACGTGCTGGAGGCGGCGCCGCAATTTCGCGCAGCCGTAGACCGGTGATCGGCGGGAGGGCTGCGGCATGCCGGATTACTTCGGTTTGGGCTGGCCCTTCTTGCCTAGGTAGATCCGGCCGGTGCCGGTGAGGGTGCGGCTGTGCACCGCGGTGCCTGGAACCCGACTGGCTGATGTCGCTCAGTGCCGTGGGTGTAGCGCGCGGCGATGGAGAGGAACTGAAGGCGATACTCGACGTCAAATGACATCCCGAAGTCGAGACCCGGGATCTGGTCCCCGATGTCCCGCTCCACGATGTAAGGCGTTCCCGCAGCAGTCTTCGATTCGTAACGGTCGTTGGCCCCGGTGATCAGCCCGAACGACGGCCCCGCCCCAATCCGAAATCCATCGTTCCGCTTGGGCGCCCACTTGAGCAGCACCGGGAACTCGATCAGGTGCATGCTCCGGCTCATGGTGCCACCCTGAGTCTGGCTGTCGATCGCCGGGTCTCCCGTGGGAACCGGCTCGAGCCCGTCGGCTCCGCGGCCGGCGAACGGGAGAAATGCCCCGGTCAGATGGAAATGCTCCGAGAACCGCCAGTCGGCGAAGAGACCGAAGACGGTCTTGGTGCGTCCGCTCCGCCCCATCCAGACCCGTCCAGAGTCGCGAAGTTGATCCCGACCTCGAATCCCATATTGAAGGTCGGTGATGCAAGCTTCTCACCCAGGAGATAGCCGATCAGCACCTGCGCGTGCAGCGCTTCGGTCGGGATGAGGAGGAGGGCGACGATGGCGAGGGCTCGCACAATCATCAACGGCCCGGCGAACGATGGCCGTGACCGTCGGGCTTAGAGGTCCAGCCGGTAGAGGCGGCGTTCAGCAGCACTGAAGTCCGCCCGATGAAGCCCACCTCGGCGCGGATGGTCCACCGCTTGTTCAGATCTATGTTCCCTCCGACGAGCATGTTCCACGGGTCGGCGGGATCCTTCTTGAGCTGGTAATTGATCGTCGTATTGCTGGCATTGCGAGTTGAGCAACGCATTCACGCACCTGGTCCACGACGACCTTCTGGGCCGGCGTCAGGTTCATGTACCAGGGCTGATTCTGCACGTTCTCAAGCGCGGTCCGAATCTTGTCCACCGTTGCGGGCGGGATCGCCTCGCTCAGGAGGATGGCGCCGTTGGTCTCGCTCCGGAACTTCTGGTTCATCGTCCCGACCCAGAACGACGCCCGCTTGGGACCACCGAGCTTGATGGTCCGGCCGAAGCGCGCGGAGAAGACCTGGCCGAAGACCGGCTCGTCAAGCTTCTCGAAATCGCTCCAGCTCCAGTTGATGTCCGCCGCGATGAAATTCTTCTTGAGCCCAAACGCACCAGTCAACCCGAACCCTCCATAGTTACCGGGCTGATCCACTTCACTCGTGAAGGAAATCGGAGTGGACACTTCGCACCGTGGTGTTGGCCTGGGCCCGCCCGCCGAAACCATAGACATTGAGAAAAGGCAGCATCCACAGGTCGAGGCGCAGGTTGGACGAGTAGACGGTAGACGTATTGGTGCCGAAACCGATGAAATCGATGGGGGCGATCGGGTTGGCTCCCGTACTCAGGCCCAGGTCCGTGATCTCGATGCCCTGGTTCATGTAGAGCCCGATCACGTTGAGGCCCAGCGGCTTGGGAAGGTCAAAACCCTTCTCGATCGCCTTGCGGCCCCACAGGGGAAGATGTTGTGGTAATCCTTGAGGACGCTGTCCCGCTCTTCCTGGGTGAGCGCCAGGTCGGGATTCTGCGCCGCGGCGTTTCGCGGAGAAGCGATAGCAAAGACCGGCAGCAGCGCCCACAGACTCAAGGCGCCGCAGCGTGCGATGACGATCTCTGAAAATACGGGTCGGCATCCGACCTCACAGTCGGCGGGGAGTTCGCAAGATATTCGCTTACTTAGTTTGGTACTACCGATGAAGGCCGATTTGGTTCGGTCACTCGGATAACTTTCAGACTGATATGAAGCCGGTATTGACACAGGACATAGGGTCGGGATCACAAAATACTTCAAACTTTTGGGCTTGGTTAGCCCATCTCAGACCTCAGTCTCGGGGAATACACTGAAGCTGTCGGTGTTGACACAATGACCTGGATCTTCCGGCAGCTTTCGCCATCGCCGTCCTGCCATTCACCGTGGCGGTCATCATCCCGGTATGGCTCGCGCGTCGAAACGCAATCGGCCTGGCACCCGGCCATACGTTGACCCAGGTCGCCTTACAGGCCTGCGGCGTCGCGATTCTAGGGCTCGGACTATTGCTGTTCTCCGCCAGTCTCAGGCGTTTCATAACGGAGGGTCGCGGTACCCTGGCCCCTTGGGACCCGCCCAGGCACCTCGTAATAGCCGGCGCGTACCGCTACGTCCGCAATCCCATGATCTCCGGCGTACTCCTGGTGTTGATTGGAGAGGCCCTCCTGCTCCTCTCCTGGCTCTCATGTCATGTGGGCGTTGATTTTCTTCGTGATCAACGCGATCTACATACCCCTGATTGAAGAGCCACGGCTGGCCGAGCGCTTTGGGGAGAGCTATCGAGAGTATTGCCGGCATGTGCCGCGTCTTTTGCCCCGCTGGCCACCGTGGCAATCTCATCCTTAAGGAGAATTCGATGAAGCCAGTGCTTTGGGTGTTTGCTGGATTGAGTGTGCTGTCGGTCGCGGCGTGCCAGCCTCGGGTAAGCCGCGAGGGGGAGACGATGGCTCTCCTCGAACGCGATCGGGCCTGGGCCCGGGCCGCGGCGACAGGGAATGTGGACAGCATCGCCTCGTTCTGGACCGAGGATGCCCGTGTTCTCCTTCCTGACCAGCCGGCCTATGTCGGGACCGAGGCGATTCGAAAGATGGTCACCGCCAGTCTCGCCATTCCGGGATTTCAGATTTCCTGGACCCCGGAGAACGCGATCGTCTCGGCGAGTGGAGATCTGGCCTACACCTACGGGACTAATAGCATCACGGTACCCGACTCGGCTGGACATCCTGTCACGACCGAAGGGCGATACGTCGAGGTCTGGCGCAAAGGAAAGGACGGCGAGTGGCGGTGCAGTATCGATATCAACAACACTGGACCGGCCGCCAAACCGACCTCCCAGCCACCGGACACCATCCTCTCCCGGCGGTCCCATTCTCCGATGGTGGCCTGAAATGCCCTTCAAGAGCAAAGCACAACGCCGGAAGTTTGCTGAACTGCTTGTCAAAGGTGAGATCTCACCCGAGACCTTCGAGGAATGGAACAGGGCGACGGGAAAGGCCAAGCTGCCGGAGCGGGTCCACGCGAAGCCGCGACGCAAGGCAAAACCCAAGCGGAAGACCAAACGCGCCAAGTGACTACCCTCCTGTTGTCACATCGCGAGGTGCACGCCTATCTCCCGATGGCCGAGTGCATCGAGGCGATGGAGGGCGCCTTCCGGTCGCTCACCGCCGGCAGGAGCCTGGTGCCGCTCCGCACCGTCATCCGGCTCCCGGACAGCCCGAACGCCTTTGCCGCGATGCCCGCGGTCGTGGGATCCGGCACCAAACGCTCAGATCGCGGCCAAGATCATCACGGTCTTTCCCGGCAACGACGCGACGCCGTTCGATTCCCATATCGGCGTTGTCCTCCTCTTCGGCGCCGATCACGGCGAGCTGCTCGCGATCGCGGACGCGTCATCGATCACCGCGATCCGGACCGCTGCGGTGTCGGGCCTCGCAACCCGGCTGCTGGCCCGCCCCGACTCCGCAGCGCTCTGGCGCTGCTCGGCGCCGGAACCCTGGCGATGCCCGCACTTCGAGGCGGTGTGCGCGGTACGCCCGATCAAGGAGGTACGAGTCTGGAGCCGGTCGCCCGCGAGGGCGCAGGAGTTCGCTCAACGGGCGCACGAGAGAAACGCGGGGTGAAGGTGACCGTTGCCCACACCGCGCAGCAGGCGGTCGCCTCGGCCGACGTCGTATGTACCATCACCGCGTCGCGCACTCCTGTTCTCGAGGGAAGCTGGCTCGCGCCCGGCACGCACGTGAACGCAGTGGGCTCGTCACTGGCCAGCGCGCGAGAGCTCGACACCGAGGCGGTGCGCCGAGCCCGGCTGTTCGTTGATCTCCGGGAATCGGCGATGAACGAGGCGGGTGACTTCCTGATCCCAAGGAACGAAGGCGCCATTACCGACGATCACATCCTGGGTGAGTTGGGGGACCTCCTCGCCGGCCTGGTCGTGGGTCGTCAGAACTCTGGCGAGATCACCCTGTTCAAGTCCCTCGGGCTGGCAGTGGAAGACGTCGCGGCGATCCGCCATGTCTACGAGAAGGCATTGGCCGCTGGTGCCGGCACTCGTGTTACGATTGGTGGCCTCCGTTCCCCGACACCCGCTAAGACCCGTGCGCTGAACCCTCAGACCCCTGCAGTCCACTCCCCGCCTTGTGTGGTGTCGTCCCCAGGTGCACCTTATCGCCCTCGCCTCGCCAGCTCCATGTCATCGAGGTGGTCATGCCGCTCCGCCTCCTCTTCGGGCTACGCATCGGGCCTCCCTGGGCCTGCTTCCGCATGGCCTTCCGTCCCGGCCGGCTCGCATGGGAAGAAGGCTACGCGGCTCTCGAGCGATCTATCGAAGCCACCATTGTCTATCTGACGGCGCTGGACCGCGAGCGACTCATCGCGGTTCGCAGCGGTGACCGCTCGCCACCCTCCAGCATTATTCCTTATCTGGAGGACCGCCTCGGCGCCTGCGATGTCTACGGCAACGAGCTACCCGATGGGACTCACGACCTCGTGATTCGGACCAGCTTCCGGTTTCCCTACTGGCCGCTGGGCGAGTGGGTGGTGATTGACGGGGTGCAGCTGGCTCCGGACAACAGCTGGCGGCGGTACACCGAGGAGGAGGTCAGCGAGTCCTGGTGAGTCGAGGGAACACCAGTCCCGTGGGGCCGGGTGGCTGAAAACGCGAGCACGCCCCCCACCCCTAGGGGAAAGATCGTCGATCCGTATGAGGAGAGAACAACCAAAGCAGCGCTGAACGAAGCGGAATAACGCGGGAGGAGTGTGAGCCCAGAAAACGCGAGCACGCCCCCCACCCCTAGGGGGAATATCGTAAAGCCGTATCAAAGGGGAATAACCCACGAAACGCTGTACGACGCAGAAAACAACGCCCCACACTCCGATCAGGGTCGCCCGCCCTATTTCTGCATCACATTCTCCTGTATCATCTCGGGTAGGCTACCCCGCTTGTGAGGCGCGACCGTCATGCAATTCCATCTCGCACAGGCCACCTCGATTCTCGCCCGGACGCCGAAGACTCTCAACGCGATCCTGAGCGACCTCCCTGACGAATGGGGCCGCGCCGTCGAAGGACCCGACACCTTCAGCCCGTTCGATGTCGTCGGTCACCTGATTGATGGTGAGGAGACCGATTGGATACCCGGGCCCGGATCATTCTCGCCCAGGGTCCCGAACCACGCTTCGAGCCCTACGACCGCTTCCGCCACCGGGCCCGCAACGTCGGCCGCACTCTCGAAAGTCTCCTGGCCGAGTTTGCCAAACTCCGCGCTGCCAATCTCGATCTGCTCTCTAGCTGGAAGTTGACCCCGGCAAGCCTGAACCTTCCCGGACTCCACCCGGGCCTGGGCCCCGTCACCCTCCGCCAGTTGCTGGCGAGCTGGGTAGTCCACGACCTCGGCCATCTGGCCCAGATCGAACGGGTAATGGCGAAACAATATCGTGAGGAGGTCGGCCCCTGGGTGCCGTTCATGCCGATCCTGACAGATCATGAAGTGCCCAGATCGTAGCGGGACCGTGCATGGAATGCAGACCCTCGTGAACCAGGAGAAACCAGGTGTCCAATAACCAGCGCTCCCGCGCCATTCCACTGCTGGAATGGCTCCCTGGGTATCAGAGTAGCTGGCTCCGATACGATCTGATCGCCGGCCTCATCACCGCCGCGGTCGTCATTCCGAAGGCGATGGCCTACGCCACGATCGCGGGCTTGCCGGTGCAGGTGGGACTCTACACCGCCCTCGTGCCGATGGTGATCTACGCCGTGCTGGGAACCTCCCGGGTCCTCAGCGTAAGCACCACCACCACGATCGCCATCCTGACCGGGGCCGAGCTTTCGTTGATCGCTCCCGGCGGCGATCCCGCGACACTGATCAGGATCACGGCGACACTCGCCCTCCTCGTGGGCGCGATGCTGCTCGTCGCCTGGGTCCTGCGGCTGGGGTTCGTCGCCAACTTCATCTCGGAACCGGTACTGGTCGGCTTCAAGGCGGGAATCGGGCTCGTGATTGTGCTGGACCAGGTCCCCAAACTCCTCGGCGTCCACTTCGCGAAGGGCAGCTTTCTCCACAACCTGCTCGCCATCGCGCAGGCGGTCCCGGAAACCCAAATCCCGACACTCATCATCGGGGTCGCAACGATCGTCCTCCTGGTCGCGCTGGAACACTTTGTCCCTAAAGTGCCAGCACCGCTGGTCGTGATGGCGTTGGGAATCGCAGCGATGAGTTTGTTCGGGCTCGAGGCACGAGGAGTAGAGTCGGTGGGCCTCATTCCCCAGGGGCTTCCGTCGCTCATCAAGCCGGACCTTTCGCTGCTTGCCCAGTTGTGGCCTGGAGCTGCAGGCATCGCGCTCATGAGCTTCACCGAAACCATCGCCGCCGCGCGCGCCTTTTCCGCAGTAGGTGAGCCTCTGCTCCGACCGAATCAGGAACTGTTGGCGACCGGGCTGGCCAATGCCGGCGGCGCCTTATTCGGGGCGATGCCGTCTGGCGGCGGCACCTCGCAGACCGCGATGAACCGCCTGTCCGGTGGCCGGACCCAGATCTCAACGCTGGTTACCGCGGTTGTCTCTCTGCTCACGATGCTGCTGCTGGCGCCGCTCATCGGGCTGATGCCCCAGGCGACCCTCGCTGCGGTCGTCATCTATTACTCGGTCGGCCTGATCGATCCGGCAGCCTTCCGCCACATCCTGCACATCAGGCGCACCGAGTTCTTCTGGGCCCTCGCGGCGCTCGCCGGCGTCGTGCTGCTGGGGACCCTGAAGGGCATACTCGTGGCGATCGTCGTATCACTGGTGGCCCTGGCGTATCAGGCGGCCGATCCACCGGTCAGGGTGTTAGGTCGGAAGCGGGGACCAACGTGTTCCGGCCACAATCGGCGGAGCAGCCGGACGATGAGACCTTCCCCGGTCTCCTGATGCTCAGGGTGGAAGGCCGGGTCTTCTTCGTGAACGCCGAGCGGATTGGGGCCAAGTTGCGGGCATTGATGGACGAGGCGACACCCAAGGTTGTGGCGCTTGATCTAAGCGGCGTTTCGGATCTCGAGTACACCGCGCTCAAGATGCTGGTGGAAGCGGAGAAGCGGCTGCGAGAACGCGGAGTCGCGATATGGCTGATCGGCCTCAACCCCGACGTTCTCGAGGTGGTCCAGCGATCGCCACTCGGCAAGGCGCTGGGGAGAGAGAGGATGCACTTCAGCCTGGAGGTGGCGGTCGCCAGGTTCCAGGAAGCTTCAGGGAGGGAGGGGCCGGGGTGACACAAGATTCGGGCATCACCGGGATCGCTCACGTGATCCAGTTGTCGGTGGCACCGGTATTTCTCCTCTCGGGCATCGGCGCGATGCTCGCCGTCATGACCAACCGTCTGGGCCGTGTCATCGATCGGGCCAGGGCCCTGGAATCGAAAGCCGCCAGCGATCCCGCCGGAGCCGAACCGATCAACCAGGAACTCGACACCCTGTCCTGGCGTGCCAGGCATATCAGTCGGGCCATCACCCTGTGCACGATTACGGCACTCCTCGTTTGCGGAGTAATCGCGACTCTGTTCCTCGGCGCCTTCTTCGGCTTTGATGCGTCAGGCCCGGCGGCGCTGCTCTTTGTCACGGCGATGCTTGCATTCATGGCCGGTCTGCTGCTCTTTGTCAGAGAGGTACTGCGCGCGACGGCCAATCTCCGCATTGGGCGACATCCGACTCGCGAGTAGAGGAAATGCCAGCCCAACTAACCCCCGACATGAGAGCCGTGATCCAGGCGGCTCACCTCTGTTTCGCGGCAACGGTCACCGCCGATGGTCGTCCCAATCTGTCCCCGAAGGGGACGATCCGGGTCTGGGATGACACCAGCCTCTTCTTCCTCGACATCGCCTCGCCCGGAACCCGGGCGAATCTTGCGGCACGGCCCTGGATGGAGCTGAATGTCGTGGATCAGCTGTCCCGTCGCGGGTATCGCTTCGCCGGGCCGGCAGCCCTGCATTCCCAGGGCGCCGTCTTCGATGAAGGGTGCCGCCGAATCTTTGGTGAGGAGGGGGCGAAGTATCCGGTGGCCGGCGTCGTAGTCCTCCAGCTCCAGACCGCAGCACCTCTGATCTCTCCCGGGTACCTCCATGTAGCTGACGAGCCGGCGATGCGGGCGATGTGGAAAGACCGTCGCGCTGCGCTGGATCGCGAGTTCGAGACCTTCATCGAGCGACTGGGTCCCTTCCCCAGGTCCTGAATCGCCCGCGACAGCGTGAGCCAATCCTTCCGGACCTACGTGCTCGAGCAGCTCAGGCGGATAAGGCCCGACGTCCGCGACCGCAGTATGTTTGGCGGGGTCGGCATCTACGCCGGGGATCTCTTCTTTGCGCTGATCGCGGAGGACACGCTCTACTTCAAGGTCGACGACTCGAACCGGCCCGCCTTTGAAGAGCGCGGCATGGGACCATTCATGCCCTACGGACCTTCGGGAGAGGTAATGCAGTACTACGAGGTTCCGGCGGACCTGCTGGAGGATCACGAAGGGTTGAGTTCCTGGGTCGAGCAGGCGATCGACGTAGCTCGCAACAAACGGACGAAGAAACGGTCGCGCGGTGGCAAGTAATCAGTCGAGACAAAGAATGACCGAAGACGATTGGAGGTTAGCCATGACCGCCGGAACCACAACCACCCCAAACGTCAAGCAGGCCGTCCCCTTCTTCATGGTCACCGACATCGACGTCTCCCTCCGTTTCTACGTGGACGGACTCGGCGCGGCGATGACCAACAAGTGGATCCCCGAAGGCCGCATCGAATGGTGCTGGCTTCAGCTGGGCAGCGCCGCGCTAATGCTACAGGAATACCGGCAACGCGAGCACCACGCCGGCAGGCCCGACGGCCCGCTCGGCCAGGGCGTCTCGGTCTGCTTCATGTGCGCCGACGCCATCACGATCTATCACGAGCTGATTGCTCGCGGCATCAGTGCCCAGCGTCCCTTCGTGGGAAACGGGCTGTGGGTCACATCGGTGCAGGACCCGGACGGCTATCGCCTGGACTTCGAGAGCCCAACCGATGTGGCGGAAGAGACGGTCTACCAAGGCTAGGCCGCCTTCTTCACCGCAGCTGACCTGCGCCATCCGCGGCATGATGGCGACCACCGTCTCGTCCACCGCCGCGATCTCCATCGCGAGCAGCACATTGCGTAACGCCTGGGGAGTGAGAAGCCCCGCCTCGACCAGCGCAGGTCCAGCCTCCGCGACCGACAGCTCCAACAGGCGCTTCTCCTCCCCGCGCGCAAAGGCCGGCTGGTTGAACGCGATATCGGGCGACGAAAAGCCGGCCGCCATCACCATCTGATACAGCCGGCGACCCAGCGTGTAGTCCACCTGCCGCGCCTGGCCCAGGGCGTTGAAGAGCTCCGCGAAGGCGCCGAGCGCGGACGGTGGCTCACTTCCGGCAGAAGTCGAGGTCTCCATCCTCGCAGACCAGGATGCCGCCCGGCCGGAGCAGCCGATGCATCTCACCCAGCGCAGCCTCCGGTTCCACCAGGTGCAGCAGCAGATACCGGCAATAAACCAGATCGAACGAACCACTCGGCAACCTGGTGGAAAGGGCACTGGCCTCAACCCAGGAGACGTTTGCCAGCTGGAGTTGGTGGGCCAGCCGATGCGCCTCCGCCAGTTGCGCCCGGCTCACATCTACCCCGACCACGTGCCCCTTCACCCCGACCAGCTCCGCAAGATCGACCGTCACCTGTCCCACGCCGCAGCCGATATCGGCTACCCGCATTCCCGGCTTCAAACCGGCGAGACCCAGAAATCGGCGCGTACCGGGACCATAGGCCCGGTGCAGGATTCGAAGGCGATCCGCTCCAGCCTCTCCGGTGCCGAGCACATAGCGATCGACTTCGGCGGCCACTTCTTCCACTGCATCCACCGACATGACTACCTCCAATGATGAGGGGAAGGATGCGGTCATGTACCGGGTCATTGGATCGGTGAGCAGACTTACTCCGCTGTCAGCCTTCGTCCTACACGTATTCGGCACGACCAATCATGCAGCTGCCGAACCCGGGCGCCGGTCGGTAGCTTGCGTCACCCAACATCCGACAAGGAATCGATGCGTCCTGGCCTTTCTTTGGGTCTCGCGATCCTCATCGCGAGCTGCCACTCGGGTCCGGCGAGTACACCTCCACCCATCTGCGACCGCCAGCCCGTATCTCTTTGTGTGGGCTGGGGACAAGGACAAGCAGCAGAGCGACTTTCTCGCCGTCATCGACATCGATCCCCGAAGCCCGACCTACGCCGCCGTGCTGAAGACCGTCCCGGTCGGTGCCACAGGGACGATGGCTCACCATACCGAATACGAGATGCCGGCGGACGGGATCCTCTGGGCGAGCGGGTTCATGGCGGGCCAGACCTACCTCTTCGACCTGCGCGACCCCACGAGCCCCAGGCTGCTCACCTCCTTCGGCGATGTAGGGCCGATGAGCCATCCCCACAGTTACTCGCGCCTCCCTAATGGGCATATCCTCGCCACCTTCCAGCACAAAATCGGTGGCGGGACCGGGGGACTGGTCGAATTCGACTCGGTGGGGCGAGTTGTCCGAACGGCTGAAGCCGCCGTCCCCGCGATCGACTCCACGATCCGGCCCTACAGCCTGGCGGTCCTCCCGGCGTTGGACCGGGTCGTGACCACCGCCACCGACATGCATCTGTCGGTCCGGAGTCGAGCGGTGCAGGTGTGGCGGCTCTCGGACTTGAAGCTGGTACAGACGATCCTGCTGCCGCCGGGTCCGCGGGGTGACGAGAACTGGCTCACGGCCGAGCCGCGGGTGCTGTCCGATGGTCGCACGGTGCTGGTGAACACCTTTACCTGCGGCTTGTATCGGATCGATGGGCTGGCCAGTGATTCGGCGACAGCGACGTGGGTGTATTCCACCCAATGGAGTGTTGATCGAATCTTTTGCGCAGTGCCGGTCGTAGCGGGGCGCTACTGGTTGCAACCGAGCGGACCGGAGCACGCGGTCGTGAGCCTGGACGTGTCCGACCCGAGTCATCCCCGTGAGGTCGGCAGACTCACGCTCGGGGCAAACGAGATCCCTCACTGGCTCGGCCTCGAGGCGGGTGGGGATCGGGTCGTAATCACCGGATACCGGGAGCTGGAGTCGCGAGTTGTGCTGGCCCACGTGGACCGCGCAACCGGTGCCCTGAGTCTCGATACGACGTTCAAGTCGCCCGGAGCCCAGAGAGTGGGCCTGGATCTTGGTCTGGTGCAGTGGCCTCACGGTCCCTCCGGACCCGCAATCCCGCACGGCGCGGTGTTCAGCAGGCCCTGAGTCGCAGACCAGAGGATAGAGGTGAGCTGATGGCCAATCGGGTGGATCTCTTCGACAGCACCTACAGCAACTTCACCGAAGAGGTGCTGGACGCGATTCGGAAGGAGACTTTCGGCACCGACATCGGGCAGAACAGCTGGCTCACGGTTGACGAGTATGAGCGCTGGCTTCCGTGGCTCAACCTGAACGGGAGCAGCTATCTCCTCGAGGTCGCCAGTGGTTCAGGCGGCCCGGCGCGTTATGTCGCTAGCAGTACCGGTTGTCACGTAATCGGCATCGACGCCAATGAGAGTGGTGTCGCCACCGCTTCACAGCTCGCCGCCGAGGCGGGCGATAGCGACCGGGTCAGCTTCAGAGTCGCCGATGCCACCGCTCCCTGCCCTTCGTCCAGGGCTCCTTCGATGCGCTGCTCTGCATCGATTCCATGAATCACTTCCCCAATCGGCTGGCCGTCTTCCGGGAGTGGGCTCGCGTCCTCCGTCCCGGTGGCCGCGCGATCTTCACGGATCCGGTCGTCATCACCGGCCCGGTGACCAACGACGAGCTCGCCGGACGCAGCTCGATCGGCCTCTTCCTCTTCGTGCCACCCGGGGTCAACGAGCGGATTGATCAAGGAGGCCGGCTTCCGTTTGGTGCGCCAGGAGGACGTCACCGCGAACGCGGCCCTGGTTTCCGGTCGCTGGCACGACGCGCGAGCGGCGCATCGGACCGACCTGGTCCAGATCGAGGGCGAGGAGCGATTCGAAGGCCTGCAGAAATTCTTCGCCGCAGTACACCAGCTCACCAGCGAACGGCGCTTGTCGCGCATTCTCTACCTGGTGGAAAAACCGTAACCCTTGGATGCAGGATCGCACCATGTCTAGTCCCGCGCTTGGCACCCCTTGGATGTACTACGGCGCTCCTGGTTGATCGCCCTGCCGATTGCAGTCGCAGCCGCCTGTTCCCACTCCGAGCCCGCGACCGTGGTGCCCGGCGTCGCCGTCCAGGTGGACCGGACACCAGGGCCCGACACCGTGGTCTACGCCCGTTCGATTACTCGCGCCGGTCAGGACAGCGCGAGCGGTACTCGCACCGTCGTGCGACAGGTTATTCAGGGTACGGGTGGTACCCGGCTGCTGGAAGTCGAACAGCGGTTCCCGCCGGTGGCGGCGAGATCGTGGATACGGCTATCGCCGATCTCAACACCATGCGCGCCGTGTCGCACCGCTCTCATCAGCCGACTCGCACGATGCAGTTCACCTTCGTGGGAGACAGTGCCGTGGGAACGGTGTCCACCGCCAAGGGAGACTCCGCACCCCGGGTCGAGTCGGTTCGGCAAGGCCTCGGCGGCCCGATCTTCGACTCCAATGTGATCGACCTGGTGATTGCGGCTCTCCCGCTTGATCCCCAGTTCACCACTGAGCTGCCTCTTCTTCATCTACGAGAAAGGCGGCCGGGTTCCGATGGCGGTCGAGGTGCGCGAGCGGATGTCGGTCCAGTTTGCCAAACTGGGACCGCGCGACGTCTGGGTCGTGACCGTCGCCGTACCGGGAGCGCCCGCAACGGTCTGGGTTGATACCCAAACCCGTGCCGTCCTCCGGGTCCGTTACGACATCAGCGATCGGAATCTGAGTTTCACCGACGAGCGGGTAACCCCGCTGGCTGGGTAAGAGACAGGCCACGGAGGACCCATGAAGACCAGCTTGATCGCCAGCCTGCTCCTGCCGGCACTACCGATGGTCTCCGATTCACTAAGCACTCAGGAGATGGCCATCCAGTGCTCGGCGTTGCCTGCGGCCGTACAGAAGGCATTGCTTGCCCAGAAAGACAAGACTCCGAAGGAGTGTACTTCGGAGCGTGACAACGGGCAGACCTACTGCGAAGCTTCGTACGTGATCGACGGCCATTCCAAGGACCTGTTGTTCGATACCACGGGAGCGGTCAGGGTACCTTGGTGGCATACGAGGTCCACGTAAGCCGAAACGGGAAGTCGTAGTTGTGGGTCTTGCCTTCGATGATGACTGGAAGATGGTAACGAGTACTGGAAATGAATCTCAATCAGGTGACAGTTCCGGCGGTGGACGTCGGTCATGGCGTGAGCACCCTATCGATCGAGCAGGTGTCCGAGGCCACAGCAGGCCATGGGCCTGTGGTCTACTTCGAGTGCGAGGATCTGGATCAGACCGTCCACCGGCTCAGAGCGAAGGGAGTCGAATTCGACAGTCTGCCCCTTGATCAGCCGTGGCTATGGCGAGAGGCTCGGCTGCGGGATCCTGGGGGAAATACCCTCTGCCTGTATTGGGCTGGCCGAAACCGCCGCTACCCACCATGGCGGCTAGCAGGAGAGAGCCGGGAATAAACTCATCGCCCCGTGAGTCATGTCGGGTGGACGCACTCCGCATCCACTCGAACCTGTAAGGGGGATATTCCCGTGTCGTTTGTCGCACTGTCGTTCCACCTTGTCACACTGGCCGCATCGAGCAGCGCTCCATCGCCCGCCGAGATCCAGGTGCAACTGTCGGAATGGAAAATCCAATTGTCCGCGGCTTCGGTCCCTGCGGGACCGGTGCGCTTCATCGTCCATAATGGTGGCAGCATCCCTCACGGCTTCGAGGTCGAAGGTGGCGGGTTGGAGAAAGGAGATCGAGCTCATCCAGCCCGGGGCCAGCGACACTCTGGAACTCCGCGCTTGAGACGGGGCGTTACGAGATCTATTGCCCCGTCGGCGGGGTTAGTCACAAGAACCTCGGCATGGAGACCGGCCTCACGGTAACCGGAGCTAGCACCGGAGCGTCGATGAAGGCGGGCGAGGCGATGAAAGCCGATGAGTCGATGAAGCAGCATGAGGCAATGAAGCCGGGCGAAGTCGATGGCGATGTCGACCACGAAGGCGATTGCCGTCGAGGGCGGTGGTCCGGTCATCCAGATCCTTCCCGGCCCCTTTCCCTTCCCCGACAGCGCGGCGCCGGTCCTCAAAGCCTTCGGCGATGAGCGTGAGGGACTCGAGTCTCAGGTGAAGAGTGGGCCCTATTCCAATAATGTCACGCCGATCTCAGGGCGATTCAGCTTCACCGCCTGGGATCTCGGCCCAAGCCGTGACTCGGTGGATGGCAACGCGACTTTCGTTGCGAAAGACGGAAGCCATTGGCGGCTCCGGCTGGACCGGGTACAGACAAAGGATGTCCCGCATCACCCTCGGTTCGGAGGCGTGATCATGGGACTCTACTACCACGGGAATACCCAGGTTCACACCCCGCTGGTCCCCACCATCAACAGCAAGGTGGCGCTCTGGGCCGTCGGGCATCTCTACCGTGACGACACCCTGGTGACCGACAACGCCCAGGTGCACGTGATGCTGCTCTCTCGCACCCGCCGCCCGGGCAATTGGGCGCTCGACTGCTGGGACTGTTCTCGCAATCCAATCGAAGAGCTACAGCTCCAGATCCTGCCTGGGCCGGGCGAGCCGAAGTTCGATGCGCCGGGCGGGTTCCTGTTCGTGAACTGGGAGAAGTCCAGTTCGACCGCGCCGGCCAACTAGGCGGGGGTAGCCGTTCCAAGTGCTCTGGCGCCGAAGCTGTTTCAGCCGCAGCGAACCACCGCCCGTCTCAGCATTTTCCGCGGCAGGGCGGTTGGCAACATCGTCCCGGCCGGGAGAACGGCTGATTCAGAGCCCGCCCACGCGCTTCGAAGCGCTGGTCCTGCCCCACCTCGACGCCGCGTACACCCTGGCGCGCTACCTCATGCGGGACACTCACGACGCGGAGGACGCGACCCAGGAGGCGATGCTCAAGGCATTGAGGCACGTCGACCAGTGTCGCGAACCGACAACGCTCGACCCTGGCTCTTCGCCATCATCCGCAACACGTGCCATAGCCCGCTCTGCCGGCGCGGGACCACTGCTGCGGAGGTCTCCTTCGACGAAACGTTGCACAGCCACGAAGGAGAGGGCGGCCAACCCGACGCGATTCTCATCCGGGCCGCTGATCGCGGAGTCGGTGCAGCACGGGCCCTTGCCGCGCTCCCGCTCGTCTACCGCGAGGTCGTCGTGCTGCGCGAGTTGCATGGCCTCTCCTATAAGGAGATAGCCGAAGTGGCGGATGTCCCGATCGGTACCGTGATGTCGCGACTGGGCCGCGCGCGTGAGCGGTTGGAGTTCTTGCTCGGCGGAGCTGCTGGGAAGGAGGGACGGAGATGATCTGCGACGACGTGAGCGGTGCGGTTGGATGCCAGGGTGGATGACGAAGCTGCCGTCGCAGAGATGGCGGAGTTCGACGCCCATGTGGGGCAGTGCGCCAACTGTCGGACCCTCCAGGAGCGAAGGCTTGCATTGCGCGAGGTGCTCGCGCGCGAGCTGCCCCAGTTCGAAGCCCCCAGTCTCTGCGCCGCGAGTTGGAGTGAGGCGGCCCACCGAGGCAGCGAGCGGAAGTAGCGGGCGACGACGCGAAAGCCCAGCGGCTGGTGGGCCCTCGCCCGTGGCCGCGAGCCTCGCGATTGTCGCGACAGGAAGCTGGCAGCTTGCGACCACGCGGGCCAACGGCGAGAAGCTGACTCAAACGGTGCTGGAGAGTCACGTCCGGTCCCTGATCGGCGAGCATCTCACCGACGTCGTGAGCAGCGACCTCCACACGGTAAAGCCCTGGTTCAATGGCCGGCTGGATTTTCGCCTCCGGTCTACGACTTCGCCGGACGGGGATATCCCCTTTGGGCGGGCGGCTGGAGTACGTTGGCGAGCGGAAAGTGGCGGCCCTGGTCTACGGGCGCCACAAGCACGTCATCAACGTCTTCCTCTGGCCGGCCGACGCCGGTATGGCACAAGGCCCCCGGCCGCGACTCGCCACGGCTATCACCTGCTGCACTGGAATCGCCCCGACTTTACCTACTGGGTCGTGTCGGACCTTGGTGAACCGGAGTTGAAGGAATTCGCCGGTCTGCTGCAGCAAGCGGACTCGCTAACGGCAGCACCCCGCTAAAGGGTGAGGAAGGATTGCGAGCGTTCGGATAGGACCAGCGGCACGAGAAAGAGTTAAGCGCGGCCGAGAACGTGCTCATCGGGATCTCTTACGAACCGCCTTCGAGCCGGTACTCGAAGTCGTAATGGTGAGCCTTCCCCTCGATGATGATCGCCATCGTGCCGGTGATCCCGGCCAACTCGCCCGTCCCCGACTCCGGCACCACGCTGACCTCCAATCTTGTAGTTGGCGCCTCGGCTCATCGTCCCCCGGTGCATCAAGCAGGAAACTCCCACTGCTTCCCGTTGAGTGTGCCGGTCACCAGCTCCAAGGCAACGTAGGCCCCGGAGCCCTCCTCCACCTGCCGCCTGCGCACCGAGCATCTGGCCCTTGCTGCTGCCGTCGAGTTCGCCGTGGAACTGCTTGGCGAGAACGAGATGGCCGATTGGCCCTCCGGCACTGTCGGCAGCTGGGGTGGGCGTGAGCTTGACGTCGAAGGATCCGCGAGCATGCATGCTGGTTTCTCCGGTGGTGACTCGAGGGGCTTGCTGGCCGGCCAGGTCGCCGAGCGCCAACCCGGCGGCGACGCATCCGATCACGACCACAACCGCCTCGCCTGGTTTGAGTTAACATACTGATCCCTTGAGTTCACGTTGTAGACCCATGATAGGGCCCGTTCTCCGCCGGGTCTTGCAGAAACGCGACGCGACATGACTCGCCGCAAGGCAGAACCCCCGCGGGGTGTCCTCAAGACCGCCGTGGTCGAGCCTCGGGGCCTCCGGCACGTGCGCTACCATCCCTCGAGCGACCTGGAAACCGTGGGTCGAGCACTTCTGGGTGGTCGAATGGGACTTCGGCGACGCCGGTCCCCAGCGGGTGGAGACCCTGCCCCATCCCAGCGTCCACATGATCTTCGAAGACGGGAAGAGCAGGATCAGCGGTATCGCACGGGCCAGGTTCACCCGGATGCTGGCAGGGCAGAGGCGGCGTGTTCGCGGTCAAGTTCCGGCCGGGAGGGTTCTATCCCTTCGCCGGCTTTCCTATCTCCAGCCTATCGGACAAGACGGTGGAGCTGGCGGAGGTCTTCGGTGCGGATGGTGAGAAGCTCGATCGTGCGGTGCTTGCGGAGGACACCGACGACGGGCGCGTCGCCGTCATCGAGACATTTCTCCGTAATCGCCGCCCTGCACCGGACGACAACGTGACGCGACTCGCGGAGATGGTCTACGCCGTGGCCCGCGAGCGGGGATCCTCAAGGTGGAGGACCTGGTCCAGCGGTACGGCGTCAACAAGCGCACCCTCCAGCGCCTGTTCGCCAAGTATGTCGGAGTAAGTCCCAAAGTGGGTCATCCAGCGGTACCGCCTGCACGAAGCGGCGGAACGGCTCGCGGCAGACAAAGAAGTTGGCCAGGCCGCGTTGGCGCTGAGCCTGGGCTACACCGACCAGGCTCACTTCGTGAGGGACTTCAAGGCCACCGTCGGCACCTCGCCGGCCGCCTACGCCCGGGCGCGCGGGAGCTGACCGGCTACCTCTGCATCGTCGCGACCAGCTCCTTGCACCCCGAGCCCCAGCGAGAGACGGATCTGATCGCCTGGGTGAACGGGACGTCCAGCGGATGCACCCGTTCCCGATCGAGCACGTAGACCGCTCCGGCAAACGGCGTCGGGACGGAGGGGACGAAGCACGTGTAGCGACCATCATCGAATTCCTCGATGATGAATCCGGGAACCAGGGCGTCCTCGATCTCGACGAGCGCTGGCTTCCACTCGGTCTCATCACCCTTCCCCGCCAATCGCTGGGTCATACTTCTGATAACCGCGTACCCTGGGATGCGCTCGAAGAACGAACGCTCGAGCTTCTCTATGAGCGCGCGGCCAGACCGTGTGCGGGCGGCGGCACCGATGAAGAAACAGATCAGCAGGACCAGAAGGACCGAGAGCAGGCGTTCCGCCGGCAGCCACTCGGGGAGTAATCCAGCGAATGGCTTGACCAGTCGCCCCACAGAAGCCGCCGCCTTGAGCATCAGCAGGATCGCCAGGTAGAGCGGGGCCACGATCAGCAGGCCGGCGACCAGAGACGCCACGATGAAGTTGAACAATCGTTTCATGGGGGTCCTCCCGAAGAGTCCGCGTGCGCACGCGAAGAGAGAACAGGAAAGTAAGGAAGGGACGATCGGCTGGGAGATGCACCAAGGTGCAATAGTCCGATCCGGTAGCCACCCGCTGACAGCTAACAGCTTATGGCATACGGCTTATGGCTACTAAATCCACCTCCTCACTCTCCCCATGTACGCCACGTACGGCTCCCCAAACTTCCTCGCCAGGTACCGCTCCTCCCGCTTGATGATGCCGTAGTGGGTGATGAGGAGCACCGGAATCAGGAACACCAGCGGCCAGACGGTGCCCACGGCGAGGGTGATGCCGAGGTAAATGCCGGCCAGCGCCAAGTAGAGCGGATTGCGAGTGAAGCGATAGGGGCCTTCGCTCACGATGGCCAGCGTCGGTTCACGCGGATTCACGTTAGTCCCGGCCCGTTTGAGAGTCCTTTCTCCCCACACCCCAGCGCCGCCGCGGCAGCTATCAGACCGATCCCCACTATCCGCACCGGCCACGCGTGCGACAGATCCCATGGTTTGAACCAGTGCAGGAGTAACGAGACGACCAGGGTGCCGCTGTAGAGGAGCGGCGGGAAGACGAGAACGTTGGGGTGGTCGGTGGTGGTGGGGGACATTGCGGCAATTTCAGATTGAAGATTTCAGATTGAAGATTGAAGCAGCGTCGCTCGGGATCGGCCAGCGATCGACTCAGCTGTTAGCTGTCGCCGTCAACCTGCAATCTGCAACCGCTAATCTGCAATCCCTCACAGCGTCAACCGCTCCTCGCCCTGAACGCCGCCACCCCGGCACGAATCGTCGGGAATATGCGCTGCGGTCCGATCTTGTCGGCCACGCCTGTACGCTTCAGCATCGCCTCGAACCGACCCCTGGGCTTGGCAATGGCGAAGACAATTCCCTGCTCTTCCAGCTCGGCCCGAAGCTCCTCCAGCGTTTCGCCGCCGGTAATGTCGAGGACGGGGGTGGATTCGGCACTGAACAGAAACCACCGAGGCTTGGGATCGGCCTGGCGTAACACGGTCCGGACCCGCTCCTTGAAATGATCGGCATTGAAGAACACGATCGCGGCCTCGAACCGATAGAACAGCAGGCCGGGAACCGGAGTGACGCCATCCTCACCAATCTGTCCGTAGATACCCGACTGCTCGTCCACTTCACCCAGCGACGGCGTCGCGCGGTCTGGAGGCGAGTGCAATGAGCCGGAGTAAGGTCAAGGCCACGGCGATCAACACCCCGTGCAGCACGCCGACGGTCATGACGCCCAGCATCGCCACGATCGACAGCCAGAACTCGGCGGGGCTCACCCGCAGATACCAGCGGAGAGAGGCTACGTCGAAGAGTCCGATCGCCGAGGAGATCAGGATCGCCGCGAGCGCAGCCTTGGGCAGCAAGGCGAGGGGCCCGGTCAGGAACAGCAGCACCAGCGCCATCGCCATGGCCGCGACAACCGAAGTCAGCTGCGTCTTGCCGCCCGAGGTATCGGCCACCGCAGTCCGCGAATCCGCTCCGCTCACCACGAATCCCCGGCTCAACCCGGAGGCAAGGTCGGAGAAGCCGAGCGCGATCATGTCCTGGTTCGCGTCGATCGGGTAGTTGTTCTTGTTGGCGAATCCTCTCGCCGTGGTCATCATGCTGCAGAAACTCACCAGCACGATGCCCGTGGCACTCTCGACCAGAGGCCGGACCTCGCTGAGCTTGAGCCTGGGCAAGGTGGGCATCGGGAACCCGGCGGGCACCTGACCAACCACCGCGACCCCTTGGCCTCGAGTCCCATCGCGTACACCAGCACAATGCCGAACACGACTCCGATCAACGGGCCAGGAAGCCGGGGCCAGAAGTGCTTGAAGATGCGGAGGAGTACGAAGAGACCGAGTCCAACGGCGATCGTGAGGTGATGAGTGTCTCCCAGACGGGAAAAAGCTTCCACAATCGTGCGGAAGAACCCGCCTTTGGGAACCTGCACTCCCATCAAAGTCCCCAGCTGCCCCGCGATGATACTGAGAGCAATCCCGTTCAGATAACCCGTCAGGATCGGCCGTGACAAGAAGTCCGCGATGACCCCAGTCCAGCCAAACCTCCGGCGATACAGAGCAGGCCGGTAACGAACGTCAGCGTGACCGCCACATCCACGTAACGGGAGGGGTCGCTTGCAACCAGCGGACCGACCGTCGCAGCCAACGATGGCGCAGGCGGCCGCATCGGGATTCACCACCAGTTGTCGCGACGTGCCGAACAGCGCGTAGGCCACGGCCGGGAGAATCGCCGAGTAGATACCCGCGACCGCCGGGAATCCGGCAAGCTCGGCGTAGGCGATGCCGATGGGAAGGGCGACCGCGGCAAGTGAGATGCCCGCGAGCAGGTCGCTCTGGAGCCACTCATGGCGGTAGGTGCGGATGACCCGGAGTCCGGGCATCCAGCGTTCGAGGGTTGGGGAGGGCAATGTGGATTTCAGATTGAAGATTTCAGATTGAAGATCGGGGATGGCAGATGCATCGAGGGACAGCTGTTAGCCGTTAGCTGTTAGCCCAACAGCTAGTAGCTACCGGATTAGCTGGTGCAGTCCAATCTGCCATCTGCAATCTTCAATGTGCAATGACCTAGCACCCATGAGGCCGGGCGAGGCATCGCTTCAAGAAGGAGCGATTGGAAGGCAGGATTCTTCGCCACTGGATCCAGCAATGGGTCGCAGCGGAGATGGAGCTGGAAGTGCAGGTCGGCTCGCGGTTGGTAATCAGTAAGGAGTCGCAACGCTTTCCTGGTATCGCCGAGACCGATGTAGCTCTCGGCGAGGTAGGTGACCGTGTGAACCTTGAGCGGTTGGTAGGATTTCGAGAGTGAATCGGCCCGCGCCAGCAGCTCGCGTGCCTTTGCCGCCTGTCCCGCCCGGTCCACCGGCAGTGCGCTTCCCGCCATGGCGTTCACGATTTCGACGCCGCTGCTCAACCGGACCGCCGCATCGAACGACGCTACCGCCTTCCCGATATTCCCGCGGGAGAGCTCGGTCTGGGCGATGGAGGTGCGTCCCATGTAATAGCCGGGATCCACACTCACCGCGCTGTCCCCATAGATCGCTGCGCTGTCGTACTGGCGGCGCCAGTAGATAGGCAATTCCGAGGAAGGCGAGGCACTGGGTATTGGTCGGACTCAGGTCGAGGCAGCGATGCCACGCCGCGATGCCGCCGCCGGGGTCTCCGGTTTCCGTCAGGTACAGGCCGAGAGTAGTGCCAGCTGTCCGGCTGGGTCGAGTCGAGCGCGATGGCGTGACGGATGGACCGAAGCGCAGGACCGTCGTCGGTGGGGTCGATGCGCTCGCTCAACGCGCCCCGGACGCGCCAGGCCGCCGCGCTGCTGGAATCGAGGGCCAAGCGCGGTCCACCGCTCCTGACCGCGGCATCGATGATGCTATCGGATCGGAACTCCCGGAATGATGAATCCTCGCGGATCGGCCCGGACATAGGTCTGCGCCAGTGCAGTCCACGCATCTCCGTAGGACGAATCCCTGGCCAGCACCGCACTGAAGATCTGCGCCGCCTCGGCGCTTCCTGTCTGGGTCCGTCGCTCGAGCGCCTGAATCCCACGACTGTAGAGCGCGACCAGCTCCGGGTCTCGCGCTTGACCCTCGCCGATCGCTCTCCGAAGCAACGGATAAACTCCAATCAGAAGCAGGACCAATAGTCCGAGCACGACCAGCCTTCTAGGCGACGAAGGCTTCGCCTGGACTGAGCGGAACGTGACGGCCGTCGTGTCACGCAGCGCCGCGCTGAATGCCGCGAGGTCGGCGAAACGATCCGCCGGCGAGCGCTCCAGAGCCTTTAGCACCGCGCGCTCGACTGGAAATGGCACGCCGGGTCGGACCGGACGAATGGGCCGGGCCGTCTCCGACAATCGGCGAGCCACAATGGCCTGTGCGGTTCGGCCTCCGAAGGGAGGCTCGCCTACCAGCATCTCGTACAGCACGGTTGCGAGGCTATACTGATCGCTTCGGGCGTCCATCTTGTCGCCGCTGGCCTGCTCCGGACTCATGTAGGCCGGTGTCCCGATCGAGAGGCCCGTACTGGTCAGCCGCTCGGCATCGGTCTCCACCACCGCCTTGGCGATGCCAAAGTCAACCACGTAAACTGAGCCGGCCGAGAGCAGCACGTTCTCCGGCTTGATGTCCCGATGGACGATCCCGTGCCGGTGGGCCGCCTGAGCGCGCTTGCGATATGAGGTCCGTGATACGGAGAGCATCGTCGAGAGGAAGCTGCGGCTCTCTCATCAGCCTGGCCCGGAGCGATTCACCCTCGAGATAGGGCATGGCGTACCACGGCACCTCAGTTCCGTCGCCGCGGCGGATCACGCCGGAATCAAGCATCGGGACGATGTTGGGATGTTGCAGCTGAGCTGTTACTCGAATTTCACGAAGGAACCGGTCCCCGCCGACCACCCCGGCCAGCTCCGCATGGAGCAGCTTGATGGCGACCATGCGGTCATGCTGCCCATCTCGGGCGAGCCAGACCGTGCCCATCCCGCCTCGACCCAGCTTGCGCAGCAGCGCATAGCGGTCCGCGATGCTGCCGACCACCGGCTCGGGCATGACCAGCTCCACGTGGGGGTAAGGCGACGGAATATACGCTGACATGACCCTCCGCATCGTCCAACTCGGCAGCCCCCGGCAACCCGGTGAGGGGCTTCGCATCGGCACCGTGCGCCGCCCGCCCCGTGGCGTGCCCAGGAGCCGCTACAGCTCGGATGACTGGTACGACGTCTGGCTTCCCGAGCTGGCGCCGAGCGCCGCGGCGGTGAAGCGCGCCCTGGCTGCCGAGACGCCGGCCGAGTGGAAGGCGTTCGTGAAGCGCTATCGGACGGAGATGAGCCAACCCGACAAGGTGCGGCTCCTCAAGCTGCTGGCCGCCTTATCACAGCATGCGAACTTGTCAGTAGGCTGTTACTGCGAGGATGAGTCGCGCTGCCATCGGTCGGTGCTGCGGGAGTCTGTTGCAGGAGAATGGGGCCAGGCTGGGGTGAAACACAAAGAGCACGAAGTTCCCTCCGTGCCCTCTGTGTCTCAATCTTCAATCTGAAATCTTCAATCCTTCATTTCCTTCACCCCTTCCTGAATCAGGCTCCCGCTCGCCACATCGTAAATCCGAACGTGCACAACTATGCCGGGCCGGGTCTGATCGACCACCTTCACATGGACAACCTTCTTGTCCTCGGTCGGACGGTAGACGATCCAACTGCCGGCCGGAGCAGAACGCTCGATGTTGGCGCAGCTGCGCGCTTTCGCCTGATGCCCGGGCGGCTCGCCCGGCATCCAGACCCGACATTGCCCGGGCGGAGGCAGGTGGCCCGGAGGAATGCCGAGAGTCGCAGCCGTGCTCTTTCCCTGTTTCTGGGCAGGGAGCAGGCGCGGGAGCCGGAGCCGGCTTGGACTTGGTGGTGGTTGAGACGGAACTGCACGCCACGGCAGCGAGAAGTACCAGAGCAGGGGCGAGCACGCGGGTTGAGCGCATGGATCCTCCAGGCAAGGGACGCGGTCTGCCCTTGGGCGGCAGAAAGCGTGCCCCAGCTCCTAAGTGATTATCCCACACTGACCTATCGAATAATCCCGACAGAGCAGGCGGCCCATAGGAGGTGTCGTGTGCATTGCGGCTTGGCAGGCTGCGGGACCGTCTGATTAGAACCCATCAGAGCGTAAACTATTTGGCTGTCAGCTCGTTCAATGCCTTCTACGGCCTGACGGCCGACGGTTAAGGCCTGTGGGTTCAATCTGACGATCATGAGATCTGAAATCTGACATCCCACCAAACGCCACAAAGGACACAAAGGTCTCCCTTCGTGTCCTTCGTGATGAAACAGCCGCCAGCCACCAGTACTCCACCAACACACAGCTAACTGCTACAGCTAGCTAACAGCTAACAGCTAACAGCTACTACCCGACAGCTGATGCCCAACGGCTGATTGTCCCGCTACTGCTGCTGTTCAATCGGCAATCTTCAATCTTCAATTCCTCAGCGCCACCTTCTCTACCGACAGCTTCGACTGCTTCGCCGCCTTGAGCGCCCGCGAATCTTCTCGAGGTGATGGTAGCTGTGCCGGACCGCGTGATCCTCCAGGATGAACTGGGTAGTGAGCGGTGCATCGGCGTTGAGCGAAACCGCCGCCGCCTTGTCCAGCTGCTCGTCAGTGAGCTGACGGATCGCCTCGGCAGCCGCGGCACTTTGGATCTCCAGGAAATGCAGAGCCTCTTCCTTGGTGACCTTGTCGAAGTCCTTGGCGTGGCGGGCATTCACCTGATGCACATCGTCCCAGGTGACGCCGGCGATCGGGTCGCCTTTGGCGAGGGTCTGGGCGATCTGGATCTCCAGCGGATACATGTTGCCGACGTGATGCACCACCACGCCGATCTTGCGGCCGTCCTTGGGAATCGGCATCTGCCACTCCGCCTCCGTGAGGGTGCGGGCGAGGCGGCAAGGGCGCGGGCCCCTTCTTCAAGGCGAACGGCCAGCGCTTCGGTGCGTTTACTCATGGTCCTACCTCCAAGTCGAGTGCGTGGTTGACAGCAATGTGATCAGGCTACGATGGCCTGAACGTCGAGATATTCTCCGACCACCGTCGTCCTGCCGTTGGTGGCCACGTTGTGTTCCGTGAAGTGCCGCGTGAGGTTCTCGCGAAGCCGGCTGGCGCCTTCGGGATCGGCGGCGCGCAGGGTCGCGACCGTGGGCCCGTAGCAGTTGGCGAACAGCTCGGTCACCGCGGCGGGCGGGAACGGGAAGCTGAGCTCCAGCGTCCGCTTGCTGCAGATCACCGAGCTCACCTTGTCGCCGAACCGGGCCCGGACCATCGCCTCCTTGCCCCACTCCAGCGAGCTCGGCACGCCCTGCGGGGGTGGCACGACCGCGGTGTGCAAGCGGAGCATCTGCCCCACGAATCCCTCGAAGGTCCAGTTCGCCATGGCGACCCGGCCTCCGGGTCGAGTCACCCGAATCAGCTCCGCTGCGGCGCGCTCCGGACGGAAGGCGAACATCGCCCCGAACATGGTGACCGTGGTGTCGAACTGGCCCTGGAGATAGGGCAGCGACTCGGCATCGCCCACTTCGAAAGCGATGGCGACACCGGCGGCACGAGCCTCGAGCTGCGCCTCGGCGATCAGGTTGGGCGCGATATCAATCCCGCTGACTCGCGCTCCGGCCTTGGCGGCGGGGATGGCGAGGTTGCCGGTGCCACAGGCGACATCGAGGACGGTCTCGCCCGGACGAATCCCCAGCCTTGCGATGAACTCCTGAGCGCCGGGCTCGAAGCTCCGCGCGATCGGAAGGAAATCGCCCGAGGTCCAAACCGAACGGGCGCGGGCGGTGAGAGGATCTTCCGACCAGGCCCGGACCTCGTTGCTGGTACGTGGACTGCGGGATGAAACACCTTCTGCCGACATGCCACTCCTCCATCGATGGGTTCCGGCGCGACCTCGTGTCGCGCAGCAGGATCAAAGTGCTATGGAGGGGTGTTGCGGGAAATGACTGGAAGTCCCGATTTGCTGCTCAGGAGTGCTGACGGCGGTGTCAGACGGCGGACTACATATGGACCCTCGACTAAGAAACCCCCGATCTTCTCGCCTCTCGCCACGCGCCCGGGGCCTCGCCCGTCGCCTTCTTGAACGCACGGCTGAAGGCGGCCTCGGAGTCATATCCGACCTGTGCCGCGATGGCGGCCACCTTGGCGCCGCTCTGAGAGAGAGATTGGCGGCAACCTGCATGCGCCATTGGGCGAGATACTGCATCGGCGGCTGGCCAACCAGTTCGGTGAAGCGCTTCGCCACATTGGTGCGGGAAGAAGCTGCCTTGCGTGCCAACTCGTCGAGGGTCCAGGGATGAGCCGGCTGCGCGTGCAACAGGCCCAGGACCCGGCCCACCACATCGTCGCGGAGACCCGCGAGCCACCCAGCTCTGCCCCGACGGCTGCTCGCCGAGGTAGCGGCGCAGCACCTCGATGAACATCAACTCGGCAAGCCTGGTGAGCACGCTGTCGGCGCCGGCCCTCCGGAGCTGGGATTCTTCGGTGACCTGTCGCGTGAAGCTGCTGACCCAGGCGCCCGACATCCCGCGCATGTGCATGAGGCGTGGGAGACCAGCCAGCAGCGGATTGAAAGGGCGCCGGTCGCAGCCCAGAAACCCACAGACAAATGCCGCGGCACGAGGGCCCCCGTTGCCGAGCATCACGGGCTCGAGATAGCGCGCGGTGCCGACGCTATGGACGTTCGGGCCGCTCTGCAGCCCGCGCGCGCTGGACATCATGTGGGCGTCCCCATGAGGAAAGACGATGATGTCGCCCTGGTTGAGCTCCACCTGGTCCTCCCCGCAGTCCGGCGTAACAGCGTCCTTCCGTAACAACGTGGTAGGAGATCAGATGCTCCGCCGTCGGCATGACCCGGGGCGTCAGTTCCCTGGCCGCCACCGTCTCGACGCTCCACGGCGCCACGGCCTCGACCGAATAGAAGAACGCGCCGTCCAGACGGACGACTCCGGAGCAGGTCGGAGAGGGGATCCATGGAGCGGGAATGTATCGGGGAGTAGGGGAGTAGGGAGTAGGGAGTAGGGAGTAGGGTGGTGAGAGTGCGTTGCACCCTTCTCAGCGTCGCCCTACTCACCCACTCCCTACTCCCTACTCCTATCCACTCCGTGTCCTCCAATACCGCCTTAATATCCACCACGGGCGTCCCGTCAATCGCTCTCGATCGGCCCGATCCGCAGTCGCGTCCCGGAAATCTCCGCACCGTTACTCGATGAAGCCCCAGCGGATTGGGCCGGTCGGGAGACCTGGTCGCGAAGACTCCGGCGATCGGAATCTCCGGATCACCCCGCGGGTGCACCTGGAGCACCTCACGATTGCCACGATGTAGCCAGGTGATGACGATGACCTCGTCGCCCGCGGCGACGCCCGCAGCGCAGGCGCGAAGGCGGGGTCCACATCGAGCCAGGCGTCCGGCGCTCCCTCGAACCCTGCCGGGGCGCCTCATCCTGTGATCGCAGCGCCGATCGAATGCGGCCGACAACCTGGAGTTGGTCTGGAAGGGTTTCCATGGAGATGTCAGATTGAAGAGTAAGATTGAAGATTGAAACTGCAACCAACGGCTTATAGTTAACGGCAAATGGCTCACGACTAACGGCTCATGGGTTATGGCTTACCGCTCATGGCGTTCAATCTGACCGCTCCGCCGGACACCTGTCGATGGTCTTGAACCCCGCGACTGGTTCTCGGCTTGCGAAGCCGTGGACGCCGCAGCTGCCACCGCCGGAGACGGCTGCGGCGGCATTCATGCACTCCCGATCGCGCAAGAAGCCTTTGCCGCCCGTGCCGCCCTGGCCCGCGCCGCCGGAACGCTCGCTCGATGTTCAGTACTCACATCTGGCATGGAGACACGACGGGAACTCTACTCCTCGAAGAACTGCTGGGATGCCGCCGAACGGGGGTTCGGGTGCGACTCCTCCTCGACGACAACGGCATCGCGGGAATGGACCGGACAATCGCGGCGGTGAACCGCCATCCCAATATCGAGGTACGGCTGTTCAATCCCTTCAAGAACCGCAGGTTCAAGCCCATCGGTTACCTCACCGACTTTCGTCGCCTGAATCGACGGATGCACAACAAGTCGTTGACCCGCGGACTCGGAGGCCACCATCGTGGGCGGGCGTAACGTCGGCGACGAGTATTTCGGGGCCGGGCAAGCGCATGGTGTTCGCTGACCTCGACGTCCTCGCTGTGGGACCCGTGGCCCGCGAGGTGCAGGCGGCATTCAACAGGTACTGGAACCACGAGTCTGTCGTGGCCGCTGAGGCGGTAGTGGGCAAAGGCGGGACCGAACGACGTCAAGCAAATGCTGCTGGCATTCGCCGCCGTGAGGCACTCCCCGAGGCCGAGCTGCTATCTCAATGCCGTCAGAGAATGCCCCATCGTCCTGTCCCTGCTGGCGCATCAACCTGGCGTTCGAGTGGGTGCCGGTGCGGCTGCTGTGCGATCCGCCCGACAAGGTGAAGGGCAAGGCGCCGGACGTTGACCTCGTGTACGACAAGCTTCGCCAGGCATTCGGCTCTCCTCAGCGAGACATCAACGTCATATCTCCGTACTTCGTTCCCGATGCGGAAACCACCAGGGCGTTCGCCCGTTTCGCCCAACAAGGGTGGTTCTTCGGGTCATTACCAATTCATTAGCCGCCACCGACGTCATTGCGGTTCACGCCGGATATCTCAAACGCCGCAGGCCGCTGCTGCGAAGCGGAGTCCGGCTCTACGAGCTCAAACCCGATGTCGATGACACCGGCCGCGCCGAGTATGACGCGCGCACTCCCACGCTCGGCAGCTCTTCCGCGAGCCTCCACGCAAAAACCTTCTCCATCGACTCTGCCCGGGTGTTCATCGGCTCCTGAACCTCGATCCCGCTCCCTTCGCCTGAACACCGAAATGGGACTCTTGATCGGAGTGCCGCGCTGGCCAGAACGGTCGCCACGCGATCGACAACTTGGTTCCCCACGCGGTGTATCACGTCACGCTTGACGGTCACCGGCTCGAGTGGGTCGAGGCCAACCGCGAGGGAAATACGCTACCACCGGGAGCCCAGGACCCGCTTGCTCAAGCGCCTGGCCGTCGGCTTCCTGGCCCTGCTGCCGATTGAGTGGCTGCTATAGTGAGATGCCGGGCTCCAGGAGCGAGATGACCGCTGTGGCCGAAGAAGGATCAGGTAGTTCGTGGCGGCGTCGGGTCCTGACTCTTCAGGCCGGCTATTACATCCTCACCGGACTCTGGCCTCTGCTGCACTTCTCGAGCTTTGAGTTGGTCACCGGCCCCAAGACCGACGACTGGCTGGTGCGGATGGTGGGGCTGCTGGTCGTGTTGATCGGCGTGACACTGGCCGTGGCGGTCAGGCGCGATGCCGTTTATACGCTGGAGATCACCGTCCTCGCGGCTGGGGCCACCATCGCCTTCTTTGCCATCGACACCTGGTATGCCCTCATCGGTCGCATCTCTCCGATCTATCTGGCAGACGCAGCCTTGGAGACAATTCTGTTGGCCGGCCTGGTACTGACCCGCCGGCCGTGCCACGACGCCGGACGAGCCTGACGGGATGCTGGCCTGCAACTCACGGTTCAGGATGAGGCCTCAGGTCGCCCTGGTGACTCGCGGAATGCTGGCACCGTGGTACCTTAGTCCGCGATGCCGATCCGCCCAGGACTGCACCGTGACACCGCGGGATAGTCGAGTCCCCTTTCCCTAGGAGGGTACCATGACCGGAGCGCGCATGCTGTTGACCGACGTCCTTTCTCGAGGCTGGTGGCATCTCCTGCTTCGCGGACTCGCCGCCATCGCCTTCGCCATACTTACCTGGTTCCGTCCGGGCATCTCCCTTGCCGCGCTGGTGCTGCTCTTCTGGCGCGTACGCGCTGGTTGACGGAGTGCTCGCCGTTTGGACTGCGATTGCTGGCCGGAAGATCTACGACGGCTGGTGGGTGCTGCTGCTGATCGGGCTCATCGGGGTGGCGGTCGGAATCATGACCTTCATGACCCCGGGGATCACCGCCCTCGCCCTTCTGTATTACATCGCCTTCTGGGCGATTTTCCGCGGACTTCTCGAGATCTCGACGGCGATCCGGCTGCGGAAGGAGATCGAGGGTGAATGGCTGCTCATCCTGGGAGGCGTGGCGTCGGTGGTATTCGGCGTGCTCCTCCTCGCCCGTCCCGGCGCCGGCGCCCTTGCGGTGCTCACGCTGATCGCCATCTACGCCTTGATCATCGGAATTATCCTGGTCATTCTCGCATTCAAGGTCAAAGGGATGGCTGGCCGGTTGGCGGGGGTCTGAGAGAATTGAAGATTTAAGATTTCAGATTGAAGATTGAACTGCCTTCACTCTTCAGCTGGTAGCCGCAGTTCAAATCTTCAATCTGAAATCTTCAATCTGAAATGCAGCCAGCAATCTTCAATCTGAAATCTTCAATCTGAAATGCTACAGTCCGAAGTCTTCGATCTGCAATCAGCGTACGCCTGCACGTCCGCCTCCGCCATCCGGCGGCGCCCCGAAGTGCTCGAGGCTGCATCCCAATTCCTCGCACACGTATCTCATCTCTTTGATCCACGAATCGCACAAGGCGGGCGTGACCACCGTGGAGCCCGTGATCGCCGCCACGTTCCATTTGCCGTCTTTGGTGAGGACATCCACCTCACTCAACCAAGACCCTGATCCAGCAGGTACTGGCGCACTTTATTGGCGACTGACTGATCGGGCGCCCAATAGGCGGTGGTGAGTACGCAGCCCGGAAAGTTCTCCGCGCCGCAGGGCCGCACAGGGTGCCGACGAGTCGGCGTACCTCGGTCCAATGGCGTTCGTTCTCGCGTATCTGACCCATCTGGCGATAGTGCCGGGTCGCGGCCAGCAGACACACGATCAGGACCCCGACCACGGTCAAGGCGACGAGTAGCGAGATATTCGGTTCCGGAATAGCCAGCCGCAGTGGCGCACATCGCCGTCGCCGGACCCGCGAAACGGGGCGGAAGAGGAAAAATCCCCCGCCCCGTTTGTGATCGGCGGAGATGGCCCTGCCGACTGGACGTGATTTGCGCAGACGGTGCCACCTTATGGAACACGGATAGGGCAGTCAAGTTGCCCATGAGGGCAGCACGAGTGATTTTCAGGCCTCCATGAGCCCGCAACTTCACCGTATCGAACGGCTGACACCCCCGTTTTCGGGCGCCGATCTTCGCGGGCTTGCCGAGCTGCTGGTAGACGCGGTGTCCTCCGGCGCCGCGGTGAGCTTTCTCCGCCGCTCACCGTTGAGCAGGCGGAGGCCTGGTGGCGGAAGACCGCCGACCCCAAGACCGTTGTTCTTGTGGCCCGGGATGCCATGGGCATCGTCGGGACGGTACAGCTCCAACCATCCTGGGCACCCAACCAGCCCCACCGGGGCGACATTGCCAAGCTCGTGGTCCATCGCCGGAGCCGGCGCAGCGGGCTGGGATCCCAGCTGATGCAAGCCATCGAAGGCGAAGCCCGCCGGGCTGGATTCACCCTTCTGCACCCTCGATACCAAGCAAGGCGATGGCGCGGAGCAGCTCTACCGCCGAGGCGGATGGATCGAGGTTGGTGTGATTCCGCGGTATGCACTCAATCCAGATGGCACGCATGCACGCGACGGTCGTGTTTTTATAAGGACTTGTCTAGCAGTCGATAGTCAACCACGACCATCGACCGCCAACCGCATGCGCATACCCGTTCTCACCACCCTCGCCCTCATCGCCTTTGCCGCCAATTCCCTGCTCTGCCGTCTGGCGCTCAGGAGCCAGGCCATCGATCCCGCGACCTTTTCGGCCGTTCGGATCGTCTCCGGTGCCCTGATACTCGGCTTGCTCGTCCGCTGGCCGAGCGACGCACCTCCAGTGTCGGGCGGCTCGAGCTGGACGTCGGCTGGTCTCCTTTTCCTTTATGCCGCGCCGTTTTCCTTCGCCTACCTGCATCTGAGCGCGGGGACCGGCGCGCTCCTGCTCTTTGCTTCTGTCCAAGTGACGATGGTGCTGGCCGCGCTGGTGCGGGGAGCGTCCCCGTCCCATCCAATGGGTCGGGCTGACCGGTGGCTATAGCAGGATTGGTCTACCTCGTCCTCCCCGGCCTCGCGGCCCCGGATCCGTTCAGCGCCTCCCTCATGCTTCTCGCAGGCGTTGCCTGGGGCCTCTACTCCCTGCGCGGGCGAAGCACCACCGCGCCACTCGCCCAGACCGCCGGGAACTTCGCTCGCGCCGTGCCGATGGTGCTCGTGCTCTGTCTCGTCGCCTGGCCGGTGCCGCCGGTCAAAGCGAGCGGAGTTCTTTGGGCCGTGCTCTCCGGCGCCATCGCCTCGGGTATCGGTTATGCTCTCTGGTATGCCGCGCTTCGTCATCTCACAGCCATGACGGCGGCGATCGTACAACTCGCCGTGCCGATACTCGCGGGAGCGGGAGGAGTACTCCTGTTGGGAGAAGTGCTCACCCCACGGCTGGCCTTTGCCGCGGTGCTGGTTCTAGGAGGCATTGGCATGGCCATCCTTGGCCGCGCGCCCGCGCGCTGACGCCTACTGGCGGCCGAACTACCTTCCGGCGAAGGAGTGAGAGTAGTTTTTCGAGAGGTGACCTACCGTGAGCCAACTGCAAGCCTTGTCGCTTACTCCCCTTCGTTCCCAGCGGCGCCCGCTACGAGGAGACTCGACGTCTCTTCGTCGATCTCGGCTTCGAAGAACTCTGGGAGAACTCCGGCTACGCCGGCTTCCGTAATGGTGAAGCGCAGTTCATCCTGCAGCGATTCGAGGAGAAGACCTTTGCCGAGAACTTCATGGTCCGGCTCAACGTCCCGGATCTCGATGACTGGTGGCAGACCGTTTCGGCAATGAAGCTGGACCAGAAATACCCTGGTCTTCGACTCGCCCCACCGACCGATTATGCCCTGGGGACGCGAGGTGAACTTCATTGACCTCGCCGGCGTGTGCTGGCACGTGGGAGAAGGAGATTGAGGATGATTGAGGGATTGATTGGATGTGGGGATGTGGGGATGTGGGATGTATCTCATCGATAACGCGTCAGGAGCAGACACATCCTCAATCCCGCATCAACATCCCTCAATCCACATCCAAACATCCCTCAATCCTGCATGTCCGATCTGAATCAGGCCCTGATTCGCCTCCATGGAGCGGTGGCCGAGTTCGTTGCGGCGGCAGCGGTGGCCGCGCCGAGGTGGACTGTCCCGCGGGCTCCCGGCAAGTGGTCGCCCAGCCAGGTCGTCGAGCACGTTGCCCGCATCATGGAGGAGTCGGCCAGCGTCGCTTCGGGTGATCCCTCCAAGTTCCCCACGGTCTCCCGTCTGCTCCGCCCCGTCGCTCGACTGATGTTCTTCCAGCGCGTTCTCCGCCGGAATTCATTCCTCACACTGAAGACTGCCGGCCCCTTCGATCCCGCGACCGGTTCACCGACAGCGGGCCAGGGTCGAGTCCGGGTGGAGCAGGCCCTGACTCGATTCGATAAGGCGTGTCGGGAGCGGGAGGCGAACGGGAAGGAGGTGCCGAGTACCATCTTCGGCGACGTGTCGGTCGCGGATTTCGCGCGCTTCCAGGAACTGCACGTGCGGCACCATCAGCCGCAGCTGAAGATTTCAGATTGAAGATTTCAGATTGAAGATTGCAAACTGGGTGTGCCCCGGCCTCAAATCTTCAATCTGAAATCTTCAATCTTCCATCGCCCGCGCCTACTTCCCCTTGACCAGCGTCGCCAACAGCTCCGCCAGACGGTCGAGCGTCTCCTCGGCGCCAGCCAGCATGCCTGAGTTGAGCGTCTCGTCCCGCGCCTGCTGCGATGGGAAGTACATGGTCTCGACCAGCGTTGTCTTCTCGCCCTTGTCGAGGAACACATCCTCCACCAGCCCGGCGGGATCCCGGAAGCCGTCCACGTCATACATGAAGGTGTAGACCAGGCCGCTCGGTGGCACGATGTCGCGATATTCGCCGCGGAAGGGATGCTCAGTACCGTTGGCGTTGCGGGAGACATAGCGCCACGTCCCGCCCGGACGCAGGTCCACCTCACATACGGTCAGCGTGGAGCCGCAGCGGCCCCACCACAGTCTCAAGTGCTCGGGCTTGACGAAGGCCTCGAAGACCAGGCTCCGCGGGGCGTCGAACTCGCGGGTGAGGACGATCTCCTTCTCCGAAGGGAGCGTCACCTTGATGGAAGTAGTCTTGCCGGCGGTCATGGTCCCCGTTTCCTCTCTTCAGGTCCTGAAGGTACTGGTCGAGACGGTCGAAGCTCTCGGACCGAAGCTGAGTGAAGCTCGTCACCCAGTCGTGAATCGGCTTGAGTCCCTCGTCCTGCAAGGCGTAGAGCCGCTGTTGTCCCGCCTCCCGCACGTGGACCAGCCCAACCTCTTTCAACACCCGCAGGTGCTTCGAAGCCTGAGGCTGCCGGACTCGAAGCGACCGCGCCAGCTCATTCACCGAGCGTTCCCCACCCTTCAGCAGGTTGAGGATCTGGCGGCGCCGAGGCTCGGCGACGGCGTTGAAGACATCGGAGGTCGTTGCGGCTCCGGGCCATGAGGTTAATATATGCCCATATCGGAATATGTCAACGACTGGTGGATTCGCGACCGGAGTCCCGGGCTAGATTTGGGGACCATGACTACCTGTATGCGCCTTTACCTCGCGCACCAATCGGACTTCTACGCCTTCACCAAGGCTCCGCGGACCCTCGGGATCTGGCTGCACTCCCCTCACCCTTCCCGCGAGGTGTCTCTGCAGGATGCCTGGCAGGATCTCGACGCCTTGTTGAGCAGCTCCGCCGCCCCGTCGCCTTTGCGTGCGGAGGCCGCGGACTGGACTTACCCCACCGCCGCCGATCAGGGAGGGCGCGCGATATCCGCTGCCAGCGCCGAGCGGCTGCTCACTCGATCCAGCAGGTTGATCGGCACCAGGTCGCGTCCTACGTCGAACACCGAAGTGCCGAACTCACTCCCGAGGAACTGAACAGCGGGACCGAGCGACTCCTTGCCTACCTGACCCGCCTCCGCGAAGCATGCGAGTTAGCAGTGAGCAAAGGCTACGGCATCTTCATGGCTCTCTGGGAAGAGCCTGCGCCGAAGGCCGGCTGACCCGCGCCCTCTTGCCATCAGAAAAGCAATCGCAATGCCGCCCGATCAACTGGAGCGCCTGAATTCCGAACTCGCCGGCCGTTACGCGATCGAGCGGGAACTCGCGCAGGGCGGAATGGCGACGGTCTACCTCGCGGACGACCTGCGGCATCACCGCAAGGTCGCGGTCAAGGTGCTCCGCCCGGAACTGGCATCGGTCCTGGGACCTGATCGCTTCGCGCGGGAGATCGCCATCGCCGCGCGGCTCAACCATCCTCACATTCTCGCCTTGTATGATTCGGGTGCCGTGGGCGGGCATCTCTTCTACGTCATGCCTTACATCCGGGGCGAGTCGCTGCGCCAGAAGCTGGAGCGCGAAAAGCAGCTCGACTTGGGTGAGGCGCTCGCGATCATTCGACAGGTCGCCTCGGCGCTGGATTACGCCCACGCGCAGAACCTGGTCCACCGGGATATCAAGCCGGAGAACATCCTTCTATATGAAGGCGAGGCGATGGTGGCCGACTTCGGCATCGCGCTCGCGCCGAGCAACGCCCCGGCCGACCGGCTCACCACCAATGGGCTGGCTCTGGGGACTCCACACTACATGAGTCCGGAGCAGGCATCCGGGAGTCGAACCTGGACGCCCGCAGCGATGTCTACTCCCTTGCGTGCGTGCTATACGAGCTGCTTACCGGAGAGCCGCCCTATACCGGAGTCACGGCGCATGCGGTGATCGCAAAGCGCTTCACCGATCCCATACCCTCCGCCCGGAGGCTCCGCCCGGCGGTGCCAGCTGCCGTAGACCAGGCGCTCACCAAGGCGCTGGCTCGGATACCCGGCGACCGCTTCACCAGTTGCGGCGCCTTTATCGAAGCCACGACTCGTCCGGCGGGACGGGAGACCAGGACGGCTTCGGTCGCCGTGTTGCCGTTTCTGAACCTGAGCCCTGATCCAGCCAACGATTTCTTCGCCGACGGAATCACCGAGGATGTGATCGCCCAACTCTCGAAGATCCGCTCGCTGAAGGTGATCTCCCGGAGCTCGGCGATGCGGTTCAAGAAGCGGGAGCAGAGCCTGCAGGAGATCGGGGCGACACTGGGTGTCGCGACCCTGCTCGACGGCAGCGTCCGGCGCGTCGGCGACCAGGTCCGGATCGTCGCCCAGCTGATCGACGCCGAAGCCGATCGCCATCTCTGGGCGAGACCTACGACCGGCGGATGACCGACATCTTCGCGATTCAGACCGACGTCGCTCTCCACATCGCCGCGGCGCTGCAGGCCGAGTTGTCTCCGGAAGAGAGACCCGGATCCGGCGCGAGCCTACCGACAACCTTCTCGCGTACCAGCTCTATCTCCAGGGCCGCTACTGCTACACTCGCTATACCGAGGACTGGATCCGGAAGGGCATCGAGTACTATCGCCAGGCGATCGCGGCGGATCCCGATTACGCCCTCGCCCACACCGGCATCGCCCTCGCCTTTGCCGAGCTGGCAGCGGGTCAGGGCGGCGGTTCGATGCGACCGGATCTCGCTTATGAGGAGGCCCTGGCCTCGGTCACCAAGGCCCTCGCTTTGGATTACGAAGTGGGCGAAGCCCACTCGGTGCTTGCCCTGCTCCGCTTCTCCCACAGCTTCGACTGGGCCGGCGCCGAGGAGGAGTTCAAGCTGGCGCTGGAGCTGAGCCCGGGAGGCGCCGACATTCATGACCACTACGGTTGGATGTGCGCCGCACTCGAGCGGTACGACGAGGCGCTCGAGCTGGTGCAGCGGGCCCAGGAGCTGGATCCCCTGACCCACCGGGCGGATGTCGCCTCCACCTTGCTCCGGGCGGGACGCAACGAAGAGGCCTTGCAGGCGGCGTTGCGGGCCGTCGAGTTCGAGCCCGATTATCCGCGGGGGCGTTCAACGTTGGGCTGGGCCCACATGAAGTTGGGAAACGTTGACGAGGGGCTGAGCAACCTGCAGCAAGCCGTGAAGCTCAACACCGGCAACACCCTCTATCTCGCCCAGCTGGGGAAGCGTACGGAATCGCCGGGAAGAGCGATGAGGCCCGCGAGGTGTTGCGACAGCTGGAGGAGATGGGCCGGCAGCGGTACGTCTCACCCTACCATCTGGCCTACGTCTACACCGGCCTGGGAGAGAATGACCGGGCGATGGATTTCCTGGAGCGGGCCTATACGGAGCGGGCCGGGAGCGTGTATGGAATCAAGGGTCGTTCCTGTTCACGAGCCTCCGGTCGCATCCGAGGTTCAAAGCCCTGCTCGCCAAGATGAACCTGGCCTGACCGGAACTCGCGCTTGAAGTCCATGCAAGCAATCGTGGTCCAGGCACTCGGTGACCCCAGCGTCCTGACGCTGCGTTCCACCCCATTCCCGACCCCGGCCCGGGCGAAGTGCTCGTTCGCATCGAGGCGGTCGGCGTCAACTTCACCGAAACCGAGAAGCGCCGCGGCGTCTACAATCCACCGGCCCTGCCCTGGATCCCGGGCGACGAAGGCGCCGGCGTGGTCGAAGCAACCGGCCAGGGCGTTGACCGGTCGTGGGCCGGACGTCGCGTCGCCTTCTGGGCCCAGGGCACCAGCGGGACCTACGCCCAGTATGCCGTGGCCCCGGTCAACTCGTTGTTCTCCTTGCTGGATCAGGTCGAGTTCCCGGTCGCCGCGGCACTCCCCACGCAGGGCCTGACCGCCTACGGATTGGCCAACGCCGCAACGGAGCTGACCCGCGGGCAGAGCGCGTTGGTGCACGCGGCAGCGGGCGGTGTCGGTTCCTTGCTGGTTCAACTGCTGCTGCGCCGAGGGGTGCGGGTCTTCGGGACCGCGTCGAGCGCGGCAAAGCAGGAACTGGTGGGAGAACTGGGAGCCACAGCCCTACCCTACGGCCCGGATCTGCCGCAACTGCTCAGGACCGCCAACGGGGGCAGGGCGTGGATGCCGTCTTCGATTCGGTGGGTCGTGCCACCCAGGCCGACAGCCTGGCCGCTCTGAATCTCTACGGACAGCTGGTTTTCTTCGGTGAATCCAGCGGCTCTCCGGCTCCGATCCATCCCGACGAGCTTTATGGCCTAAACCTACGAGTCAGCAGTTTCTGGCTGGCAGCAGATCCTCCGGAGCGATGGGAGACGGCCCGTCGCGAGCTGCAGGAGTGGGTGGTGTCGGGCCAGCTCCGGGTTACCCTGGGACAGATTTTCCCCTGGCTCAGGCCGCCGACGCGCACCGCCGACTCGAGCAACGGCAGAGTCATGGCAAGTTGATTCTGCTTCCCGCGGCGTAGGGCATTCACCGGGAGTCCACAAACATGAGAGCGAAGACCACCGACGGGCAGGAGTTCGACCTGAAACAGGATCTGCTCGATGGCCTGAAGATGCGCATGCGAGGCTCGCTGCTGTTCCCCGGCGAGCCCGGTTACGAGGACTCTCGCACCGTCTGGAACGGGATGATCGACCGGCGGCCGGCCGCCGTTGCGCGCTGTTTGGGCACGGCCGACGTGATCGAGTGCGTGAAGCTGGCGGCGGCCAATGATCTCCTGCTCTGCATCAAGAGCGGGGGCCATAACATCGCCGGGCTGGCTTGCGCCGACGGCGGCCTGATGCTGGATCTCTCACCCATGCGCGGAGTGTGGGTCGATACCCGGAGAAAGATCGCGCACGCCCAGGGCGGTTGTCTCCTGGGCGATGTCGATCGGGAAACCCAGCTGCACGGGCTGGCGGCGGTGTTGGGGTTCGTCTCCTCACCGGTATCGCGGGACTCACCCTGGGGGCGGTTTCGGATACCTGACCCGGCGCTGGGGCTGGACCGCGGATAATGTGGTCGGCATGGACCTGGTGACCGCCGACGGCCGGTTGGTGCGCGCGAGCAGCGAGGAAAATCAGGATTTGTTCTGGGGACTGCGTGGCGGAGGGGGCAATTTCGGCGTCGTCACCGGAATCGACTACACCCTTTACCCGGTCGGTCCCGAAATCGTGGGTGGCATCGTGGCCTGGCCGGCGAGCGATGCGCCGAAGGTCCTCGAGCTGTTTCGCTCCCTCGTCGAAGACGCCCCGCCCGAACTGACCCTCGTTGCCCTGATGCGGCCGGCACCGGCGGCGCCCTGGCTCCCAGGGAGTGGCACGGGAAGCCGATCGTGGCCCTGCTGGCCTGCTACAGCGGAAAGCCGGAAGAAGGCGAGAAGGTCGTCGCTCCAATCAAGGCCTTCGGAACTCCGCTCGGCGATGTGCTGGTGCGGCGCCCCTACGCCCAGCTGCAAACCCTGTTTGATGCGGCCAATCCCAAGGGACGGCGCTACTACTGGAAGAGCGAATACATGGCCCGCATCGAACCCGCCTTATGCGACAAGGCGATCGAGCACGCCGCCGCGATCCAGTCACCCCACTCGGCGGTGATCCTCTTCCAGATCAAAGGCGCCCTCAACCGACTCAGTGATGAGCACTCGCCGGTCGGCAACCGTGATGCCTGCTACGTGCTCAACCTGGCCGGCGCCTGGGAAAAGGCGGAGGAAGACGAGTCCCACATTGCCTGGGCTCGCCTGGCGTGGAACGACATGAAGCGATTCTCGACTGGCGGCAACTACATCAACTTCCTGACCGAAGACGAAAGCCAGGACCGGATCGAGGCAGCCGTTGGGCAAGTCCATCGGCCAGCTTGGCGAGGTCAAGAGCAAGTGGGACGCGAAGAACATCTTTCGGACCAACCGCAACATCAGACCAGCCTGAGGGCCATGTGACGCCGCCCCGGGCCTCGGTCATCGCCTGCCTCGTGGCTGCCTCGTTCGCCGTCTGGGCCTTTCGAACCTCGAGGGGCGACACCTGAGCCGCAGATTGACCGATGCCCTCGCCAATACTGGCTGATCGTGCGGAGGGCTTGGCCCGGGAATGGAGTCTGAGTGTCACGAGGGTGGAGGAGACACCGACTTCACTTCTGGCCTTCGGAAATCGCGGCGATGTCCCGGTCGTTCTCAAAGTCTTCCGCGAGTCGGGAGATGAATGGAATGCCAGCGCCGTCCTCCGGGCCTTCCGCGGTCACGGAATGGTAGAGGTGCTCGAATCTCTGGAGGACGCCGTTCTGCTGGAACGGCTGAGCCCGGGAACCGCGCTGGCTGAGCTGACGCTCGCTGGTCGAGACGCTGAGGCCACGGGAATCGTCGCCGAAACAGTCCACCAACTCTCCGAGGCCAACGCGACAGTCGATGGGATTCCCACGGTGGAAGATTGGGGACAGGGGTTCGCGGCTTATCTGAGGAGTACCGATTCCCAACTGGACCGCGGGCTGGTCGAGCGGGGACAGATCTGTTACGAAAAGCTCGCGGCTTCGCAACAAGCACCGCGCCTGCTGCATGGCGATCTCCAGCACTACAACATCCTGCACGACAGCCGACGGGGATGGATCGCGATCGACCCCAAGGGAGTCCTGGGCGAGATCGAGTATGAATTCGGCGCCAGTTTCCGAAACCCCCAGCAGCCGCCTGATTACTACACCGGCCGAGAAGTCGTCGAACAGCGACTCCGGATCTATACCTCCCGGCTCAACGTCGTGCCCGAACGGGTCCTGGCCTGGGCGTACGCTCAAGCGGTGCTGTCGGCGATCTGGCTGGTAGAGGACGGCATCCCGGTCGCGCCTGACGCGCCGCAGATCCAACTCGCGCGAACAATCGAATCGATTCTTCCACCAGGTCCCTGATGCAGTACCTCGTCATCGAGCGGTTCCGTAACGGCGACCCTGCCCCAGTCTACCAACGGTTCCGCGAGCGCGGCCGCATGGCCCCGCCCGCCTCATCTATGTTGGAAGCTGGATCACCGACGATCTGACCACCTGCTACCAAATCATGGAATGCGATGACCGCGGCCTGCTCGATCAATGGATAGCAAACTGGGAGGACATCGTGGACTTCGAGGTGCTGCCGGTTTTGACTTCAGCAGAGGTGCAGGAGCGGATCGGTCGGAGGTCTTGAGTTGTCGGTGTGATCGGAGGTCGTGGGTCATGGGTCGTGAGACCCACGACTCAGGACTCACGACATTCGAAAGAAGCAGCAAGTGGACGCGGGATCAGCAGGCAATTCGAGAGGTTCTTGCACTGTGGCACCGCGCCACGGCGGCGGGAGATGTGAACACCGTTCTCGCGCTCATGGCGGAGGACGTCGTCTTCCTCGTTGCGGGGCACCCTCCAATGAGAGGACGAGCCGCCTTCGAGCAGGGGCTCCGCGGTCTGCTGGCACAGCACCAGATCGAATCGACCGGCGAGATACAGGAAGTCGAGGTGTCCGGCGACCTCGCCTACGCCTGGTCCATGCTTACCGTCCACATCGTGCCCCTGGCGGGCGGCAACGCGACCATCCGGACCGGGAACGCTCTTTCCATTCTGCGGAAACAAGGGGACGGTTCGTGGGTCGTAGTGCGGGACGCGAACCTGCTGTCGGCCGCGCAATGACTGGCGTGGCGCTGACCGGCGAAACCTCACCATCGCCATCCGTCTGGCACCTGCCCGACGGAGCCACCACCGCGCACGGCGGACGGGAATGAACAAGCTGAATGAGACGCTACGGCGCCGCCTGACCGCCCAGGGATTTGCCTGCGAGGTCGAACTGGTGGGCCAGATGGCGCCCTGGCTGCGCTGGACTCCGGCACTCGGCGCGGTCTGGATTGCGGCCGGAACTACCGCGCGATCCCCCGCCATTCTGTGGTCGTTCTCGCTCTGCGCTGCCGCGGGCGCCATGGGCTGGCATCCCTTCGATGCGCTCTTCAACCACGGAGTGCGTCATCTGCTCGATCTTCCCCAGCTCCCCGCCAACCCCGTCCCACGCCGGTTCGCCATGGCGCTCGCCGCCATCTTCAGTGCCGCCACGGGGCTGCTCTTCTACTGGCATCTCGACAAGGCCGGTCTGGCGGCCGGAGTCGTGATGGCCCTCGGCGCCATCACTGTGGCGACGACCCAATTCTGCGCCGGTTCCTGGATCTGGCAGCAGCTCGGCCTGGCCCGAGGTTCCCGGGCCAGGTGAAGGAGGCAGCACTCCGGCGAGAGGCTAGCGTCGCTTATGCGAGGCTTTGGAGGGCCGAGAAGGTTTTCCATTTTCTCGCTCTCGTCCTCGTCTTCAGATTCGTCCTCCTGCTCCATCCTTCCCCATTCCCCACCGACAATGCCTGAGGATTCACCTGATCCATGGCGATCTGGCTCAGCAGTTTATCGGCCTCCTCCTCCTCGCCCAGTGTCTCGTCGAGCAGGTCGGCGACATCATCGAGGCCGAGCAGAGAGGCCATGGTCTTCGCGGTGCCGTATCCGGAGATCTCGTAATGCTCCACCCGTTGGGCGGCGGCGATCAGACCAGCGTCCTTTACCACGCCCCTCGCCTTCCTCCTCGATCGTTTCCTTCCCTCCTCGATCAATCCTTCCATGCCCTTGCAGCGCTTCCCGCGGGAAGAGGCGTTGAGATGCTCGAAGCACTCTTCCAGCCGCGAGACATGGTTCTGGGTCTGGCCTAAGTGATCGGTGATCGCCTGGACCAGCTCGGGGGTGGTAGCGGCCTTGGCCATCTTCGGAAGCGCCTGGACCAGCTGCTTCTCGCGCGCTGTAGAGATCCTTGAGTTGTTCTATGAATAGGTCCTGCATGGTGGCAAGTGCCATTTTGAGCTCCCGTTGTGTCGTGAGTGTTGTCCGATCGGGAGGTCACCCTGACGCGGGGCGCAGTCCTGCCCACGGGATCTTGGGCGAGGCGCATGGCATCCCTTTCCAGCGGATCGCTCGAACCGCGGCGAGTACAACGCAAAAGGCGTGTCGCTTGTCCTCCCGGAGGAGGTGCGATCACGCCTTCATCTCGAGGCTCCGTTGGCCTCGCGACAAGGGGACCGGCCCGAACGCCGATCCTCTGGAGGTTACAAGCTAAACGCCGCCTCTTCCGGCGCAAGCCCTTTTCTGGCACCCGGCATGATCTCCTCCGAGCATTCCTTGTGCGATCGAATCTCGCGCCTCACCTTATGCCCAGCGATCACGGATTGGGATCCAGAATCCGTTTCGGCTGATCATGCCAGCCAGGAGGGATACCATGCACATCGTCCGGCAGGATCAGCTTCCGCTTGTGGGGATGTCACATCAATTCGTAGGAGCCGAGAACGGCGACGTCGCGATTTCGGCCTACCTCGTAAACGCTCCGCCGGGTCGGGGACCACAGCTGCATCGTCATCCTTATGACAAGGTCGTGTTCGTGAGGGAGGGATGGGCTCGCTGGACCGTCGACGGAAAGGACCATCAGGCCGGACCGGGAGACATCCTGGTCGTCAAAGCGGGCGAGGTTCATACCTTCATCAACATCGGCGAGACTCCGCTCGTCCAGTGCGACGTCCACCTGAGCCCGCACTTCGTGCAGGAAAATCTGGAATAGCGGTTCATGTTGTGGCTCGAAGGATAGGGAGTAGGGAATTTCAGATTGAAGATGTCAGATTGAAGATTGGAGCGGCTTTCAGGTTGTCACTCTGCAACCCGACAATTTATCAATCTTCAACTCCCAATCTTCAATCTGACATCTTCAATCTTCAATCACCGGAGGATCCGTGAGCTTCAACCTCGCCACCTTCACCCTTGTCCACACGCTGCTGAGCGTGGTTGGAATCCTGGCAGGAATGGTTGTGGTCGGTGGTCTCATGGCCGGAGTCCGGTACAACGGCTGGATCGCCACCTATCTGGCGACCACGATCCTGACCAACGCCACGGGCTTCGGCTTTCCCTTCGTCGTCCTCATGCCCTCGCATATCCTCGGGGTGATTTCCTGATCATCCTGCCCTTCGCCGTCGTGGCGCTCTACTTGAAACACCTCGCCGGCGGCTGGAGGACCACGTTCGTCGTCATCACGGTTGCGGCACTCTACTTCAACGTCTTCGTGCTCATCGTCCAGCTCTTCCGTAAGGTCCCCGCGATGATCGCTCTCGCCCCGACCCAGAAGGAACCACCTTTCCTGGTGACCCACCTCCTCTTCCTTGCGCTGTTCATCGTCCTGGGAAGGCTGCCTTGAGAGGATTTCGGGAGGAGCGGGTCTGAGAACGACCTGAGAAACAAGCTACACGTCTCATGCCCGTCACCTGCCGCATCAACCACCTCCGTCGGATCGTTCTCGCCGCCGGTCACGGAACCCTGAACGACCAGGACGTGTTCACCTACCAGAAGACGATCTGGTCCCGGAAGGACATCGCCGGCTACGATGAGCTGATGGACATGACAGACGTGCAGAAGATCGTTCCGCCTTCGGCGGCGCGGATCCGCCAGCTGGCGGAGGTCGCCGCGAAGATGGAATCGAGCAACTCGACCTCGAGATTCGCCATCCTGGCACCGGGCGACGAGGCTTATGGATATGGCCGCATGTTCAAGGCCTTCCGCGCCTACCAGGACGGTGGGACTCGAAATGTTGAGGTCTTCAGGACGGCGGAGGAGGCCCTGGCCTTTCTGGGTCTTGCCGGCCTGACATGGGACCAGGTCATCAGAGAATCCGTGTAGGCCGCCGGCCCGGATGGAAGGACGCTCCATGAGCAATCCAGTCGCACCCCTTGTCGATTGCGAACAGCAGCACCCCAGCATTCCTGTAACCGATGTCCTCGCCGCGGCGGACTTCTACACCACCAAGCTTGGTTCCGGCTGGGTTTCACCTGGGGCGATCCCCAACGATGGCCGGGGTCAACCTGGGCGACGTGCAGATCTTCCTCCGGCAGGGAACCCCGGCACCTCAAGGCTGTTCGCTGTACTTCGTGATCGGCGCTGCCGACGAGCTGTGCGAGTTCCAGCGTGCCCGCGGAGTCGAGTTCGTCGAGCCTGTCGGGGACCGGCCCTGGGGCTTCCGGGACTACACCGTCCGGAGACCTCCACGGCTATCACCTGATCTTCGGGCAACGCCTCTTCAACGATGGCCCACCGCTCCTGATCGAGCGGGTGGACGTTCCTTTACGCCTGAGCGTCGGCTGGCCGCGGTGCTGCGGGATCTCGCCGAGTACAAGCGGATGAGCCTGAGCAGCTGTGTGGAGGAAACTCTGCTTCACACCTTCACCCCATTGGGTGACGGCGTCGCGAGTCCCCACACCAAGAGCGACCTGCGACAGATCCAGCGTCTCATGGCGAAGCATGGGATCGACTATGATAGTCATGCCAGTTATCGGTTTGTCGAGAAGGGGTAGATTCGGTGGGTCGGGAGCAGTAGGGGACGTGAGGTTGTCAGTTGTGAGGAGTGAGGAATCTTGGTGTCATCCATCGGTGCCGCTCCCTACTCCCACCCACTAGAACCCACAACCCCTGTATCATCATTCTGTCGCCTTCGTCGCTTATGCCAATGCACCCTCCATAACCCCCTCGCCTCCATCTTCCGCCTCAACACCGAGCTCGTCCTCAACTGCATCGAGGACCTCGACGACGAGCGGGCCCAGGAGCGGGAGATCCGCCGGTCAACAGCATCACCTCTCTCGTCGCGCACCTCACTGAGACCCGGCACCTCATGGCGCACCTCATGGGGCAGCCCCTGCCCTCTCCGTTCTCCCAGGTCTTCGGCAAGGCGCGCGCACTGGATGAAGCGGGCCCGCTTCCTTCCCTCGACGAGGTGCGCGCCCACTGGGAGCGGATCTCGGCGCACGTTGCCGTGCACATCGAGCGGCTCGACACCGCCCAGCTGGCCCAGTCGTCGTCCCAAAAGTTGCCCGGTTCGGACGGCACGTTGCTCGGCGCCCTGGCATTCCTGGCCCAGCATGAGAGTTATCATCTGGGTCAGATCGGGATTCTCCGTCGCCAGCGAGGTTGCTCCCCAATGCACTATCGCCTGAGACCGCGCGAGGCTGGCCGGGTCGGAGCCTGAGGAACTATGCCGCTCAAGGCGTCCACCTTCATAGGAACCAGTCTCGACGGGTTCATCGCCCGGCTCGATGGCGCGCTGGATTTCTCCCGGAGGGCGGCGGCGAGGAGCACGGCTACGAGGCTTCATGGCCTCGGTCGATGCCCTGGTGATCGGACGAAAGACCTACGAGACCGTCTTGGGCTTCGATGCCTGGGCCTATGGAGACAAACCAGTCTTCGTGTTGAGCACCGGTGCCCTCGCTCCCGCGCCCAAGGGTGCCATAGTGGAGCGGATGTCGGGAGAGCCGAGCGATATCGTGGCGGTGCTCGAGTCGCGAGGAATCGGCACGAGCAACGTAGCG
>ERZ1370068.8131-contig-701_pt1 | contig 84393 bp, 152 predicted proteins | sample MGYA00561227_ERZ1370068 | MGnify/ENA primary metagenome ERZ1370068 (study PRJEB38410, sample SAMEA6850437) | metagenome | study: Metagenomic assessment of the ecological functions of the soil: analysis of the soil microbiota associated with the...
TCGTTGCTTCGTTCAGTTACGTATTGCTCAGCGGCGGCAGGGAGCCATGATGGCGCAGCAGCGCAGCGCAAGCGCGCTTTTATCCGCGCCGGCAACCGATTTTGCTTTACGGCATCCGCCCGGTGGGTATACCGCAAGACCATACCGGAACGCTTTGGGACTTTCACACTTCAGCGGCAAGCTTTTACTGACAGCGCGCGCATCACGCTTAATGAAATCTCTTTTTCTTGCTCCCCCAATGTTTTGCCGCAGCGCACATCGTGGAGTTGGCATAACTTTGCTTTGCGAGCCTGCGAAAGCACGCTGGCAGTTGGCCATGATGAACGCAATCATCGGCTTGAATAATCTGCCGTGATCTTCGGTAGATCAAACCCATTTCCGCTGATCATACCGCCGAGTCGTTTATCCCGCGCGATCTGAGATTCCCGGCCTTTGACCGCGGCGAGCGCATTGACCAATCGCATCTGCTCGATGGTACGGCATGGCACGTCAAAGGCATGCCGCGGGCTCGCTGGAAACTACGATGGCCAGCGCCTGCGCGGCCAAAGGAGCTTGGGATGTTCGCTCAGCAGCCTCAGCCTGCGCGAAGTAGTCAGGGAATGAAATCCCCAGATTGTTGCGCAATATGTTACTGATCCGATGAAAGCCCGCCTGACGAAACCAGAGAGCGGTGGCTTGCCAGAACCGCAAGAGAACGCGGGCTTCCTGCCCCCGCAATTGTGGGTGCCGCAGTCGGGTCCGCTAACGGAGGCGATAGCAAGTAGGTGGTGCCAGGAGCCTTGGCGGCCGGTGGCGGAAGAACGCGAGCAAAGGCAGACCACCAGGATGCTCGGCGAGCTGAACAAGTTGCACCCCAGCCTCGCGAAGCGCTATTGCCTCAAGTCCGCATCTCCGGAGGTAGCCAAGACCCCCATGAGGCGCGCGCGCGCCGCAGGGGGTCTGCCCGAGCATGGGCCGGGCCGAAGACCGCGCCCCAGCCCAGCTTCTTCTCGGTGCCTATGAGACTGATGATCTCCGTCGCCTAACCTCGCCGGGGGCCAGCCCGAGAGCTTTCACCGCTGCTGACGACAGTGCTCCGATGGCATTGATGGAAGGAGATCGGAGGCCTGCAGGAACCTGCCTACGGCCAACTCAGCCTCTGACGCGCTGGGAACGCGCAACGTCGTACAGTTCTTCCTTGCCACCGTGGGTGACAGCAGCAACATGGCCTGTCGGGGCTGGGTGACGGTCCTCTGATCCCACGCTCAAGCGTGCCTCCCCCTGACCAGGGCAAGCCGCGCACCCAGCGAAAGGGACACCCTAGGCCGGGCAAAAGCAAGCCCAGAATGGAAAATCCGCCAATGCATAGTGCTTCGCAAGAGCGCAATGGCGCTGCCCGGCCTTGCGAGCAGTCAATGCATAGATGCCTCGTGCGTTGCACCTGTAGTCCGTAGAGGTCCTAACGTCGCCTTCGGGCGCGATTTGGGGACAAAGGGACTGCATGCCGCGTTTCCTGTTTCGCTTTTGGATTGTTGCCGTTGTGCTCTTTGGCGCCATAGTCTTCACGGCCGATAGATTTTGCGCTCAGAGAGTATGGTCAGGTTGCCGGGTACGCTGATCGGCTTCGCGTTTTGGCTCCTCCATGCAGCTACGAGCTACTTGACTCGTTGGCTATTTGCTCGGACGTCCTTGGAAAAGGCGATTAGGGCTGTGCAGGTGCCGTACATTGCATGTTCACTACGCAGCGCGAGCGTTTCAGCCGGCGCGCAGCGAACTGAGCACTACGCGCGCGAGCCGCTACCGCCACATGTGGCCTCGAGATCTGATTGCCCGGCAACCCTCGTGCAATGAGTGCCGCAATACGCACGCGCGAGGGCAGGGACCGGCATGTGCAGGGCGCTTGAGTTGCCAAGGCGTCAGGTGATTGGGCAATCCGAGGTGTCGTCCCCTCGACACTGCGTGACCATGGCGCTCAGCGCGCGCTCGAGACGTTTCAGTTCATCGACCTTCCGATGGATGTCAGCAACGTGCTTTTCGGTGATGCGCTTCGCTTGCCCACATGCCATGTGCCGATCTCCACTGAGCGCGAAGAAGCGCGCGCACGTCCTCAAGGAGAAACCCAATTCGCGTGCCCGTCGGACGAAGACCAAGCGCCGCTGATATTCTTCGGCGTAGAGCCTGTGTCCGCCCGCGCTGCGGGGAGGCTTCGGCAAGATACCAATGCGTTCGTAGTAGCGAATGGTCTCGATGTTCACCTCGGTTCGCTCGGACAGCGCACCGATGGTCACTAAATCGGTTCGTCTCCATGGTTCTCGTATCCTACCACCTGCGACAGCATGAGTAATCGAGGCCCCATTATCCTGAGCGCGGCGCTTCAGAACCTCGGCACGTCGCGGCTTTCCTCGGTGGCGATCGAGAGCGGCGCTGCCGCTAAGCACTGAGCGCGCCTCTTCCCAGGCAATCGGATCATCTTGGGAGTTGGCCGCAATTTCAGACCAGAGGCTCGGGTCGAAGGCGGCTCGACAATGGCCTTCAAAGCGTCGGGAGCCAAAAAGATGCGCCGTCGATGAGCTTCGGCGGGCGCACGCGCCCGATCGCCTTCCTCGCTGTACTATGCTGTCCGCTTGCGTAGCGTAGAGTATGCGCTACATTGCTTGGAACTCAGTAAAGGACTGCTCAGGGCACAAGCATTTTCCAGTCCGGACTGGAAAAGCGTGTTGGTGTATCCGGGGCAGCCCTTCCGGTGTTTCTCAACTAAAACCGGTCAAAATCGATATAGCGCACGTCGCAAGCGACGTATTGATGAAGTTGCGAGAGAAACCGTGGCACCTGTGAGACGGTGGATTGGATGGCTACCGCTGGCACGATCGTGCTCGAAATCAAAATCGCGATCGACATCGTCTCGCCGAAGACGGCAAGTACTACGTCGATGTCGATCACCATCGAGATCTCAGGCGACACGGCTCCAGAGTGGACGGAAGGGCCGTTCGATACTGAGGCCAAGGCGCGTGAGACCCTGAAGTGGCAGGTCGCGGTGCCGGTGATCGAGAAGCTGTAGGTTGTCGGCCCTCAGATGGGCGAGGAACTCCTTGCATCTACAGATTGAGATGGAGAGTAGGCACCGCCGACGTTGCAATAGACCCAGAACCGTGGTCACGAGCACGTCAGGATTAGCTGGTTCCGGCTGCAACTTGCACCGCGCCGCCGCAGGCTCCGTCGAAGATTGCCGTGTCCGCTGTGGACGCACGTACGGGATGTTTCGCTGTATGAGCCGTTTGCAAGCTGCGAACTCTCACCATCGCTGAGCATGTGATCGAGGATGACGGCCGACGGAACCTCGTTTTCCACGGCAATGAGGCACTGGCAAATGACCGCGCCGTCGCTACCCGCGCACCTGCGTCCGTGAAGGCATCTGCAATCCCGAGTGCGATCGAAGGGCTCATCCTCGCAAATGAGGATTGAGCAACCAGCCAAGCTGGTGCTGTTCATGGGGCTATCCGCGCGGCTAAGCGACACTTGCCAGAGGTGCCGCTGTGTTGAGGGTCGCGGCTAATCCCGAGCCGTCGATCAATCCTCAAACGCGCAACAAGCGTGATGATCGACTTGCTGAAGGCCCTGGTCGCGTAGCGAGGACGGGCAGGGTGTTGCGTAGAATGCCGTCACCCTACACCATCTTGGCGGTTGTCCTTTTGGGTAACCTAGTGCACCGAGACACGATTAATTGAGACGCCCGCCAGCCTCGCGATTGTGGTGCAGGTCGAAGGTTGGCGTGAGATAGCAGAAGGCGCTCGGGTTGGGAGCGAGGCCGCATGCCTCCGTCCCCATGGTCAAAGTCATGACCAATGACAAATGCAGTGCCGGCGCGCCCTGCAAAAGACCGCAATTCGCTGATCTGCGCGATGTGTGCTACGCTTGTTCGTGGCTAAGCTGGCGATCACCGTGATCTTCTAGTCGAGCGCACCAGCGACGGCTGGTCCGTAGGCGTTGGAGACGAGCGGTTAGGTTTGTTTTGACCCACCGCCAGGCACTTGATGATGTCAAAAGCGCCGAGCGGAGCTAACCTCAAAGGGCAACGCAACACGGTCGTCGTAACAGCGCACGATTTGGCTTCAACCGGTGGCCGAGGCCCAGGCAATCACCGTTACCGTTGAGTGCTCGGGAAGAAAGGCGACAACATACGCAAACGACCTCGGGGTACCATCAGGTTACTACTCGGGCCTGAAGGCCGCGAGCGGGAAATGTTGCGCGGCATGATACGCGGCCGCTATCCCCGAGGACGCTGAGATTTGCGCGACCTTGACCTCGAAGACTGTGCAAGCAGCCTAGGGGATATCCGAGGCGCTAACGCGGCGTACTAGGCTAGCCTTCCCCGGCGGGCGTGGTGGGCCTCAGCCGGCGGCGCTCGCGATCCCTTTCGGCTGTGGGCGTCGTTGGAGCGACCTGAGGCCGGTAGCACCTTGCCGCGTGGCAAACGCTATGGCCTGAGGCGCCGCCCAACACTTCAAGCCGCGCCGCATACCACTATCAGGGCAACCCCGGACGATCGTTGCGGGTGAGCCACCGGCAGGGCTAGCGCTGAGGCGCGCGGCCTGAAAGGGGCCTCATCGGGCAGAGCGATCAGGCATCACCCGCGCTCGTCCCGTCGCTCCCGGTGCGCGCTGCCTGCCGTCTGTCCTTTGGTCGCGCGGTTGTGGTGTCTGCTCGTCGACGGGCTCAGGGCCTTTTGCAAACCAGCACGCCACCTGTGGTCATGATCCCCCATTTGTTGGAGGTCGTGTTCCGGACAAGTAACCGTCGCGGACGGCCGCGAGAACTGCTTCGGCCCGGTTCTTGACGCCAAGCACGCACAGTATCCCTAACGGTGGAGCTTGACCGTACCTTCAAGCACCCTCATCTCACGCGCAATTTCCTTGTTGGATTTCCCTTCCCCAAGCATGACCATAATTTCCTACTGGCGCGACGTGAGCTTGCCGCCAGCATTTCCCATCCACGGTGCCAGCCCTTCGGGTCGCAGCAGCGCATCTCCGTGGTTGAGGCGAAGTGCAGAGGCCGGGATGTAGATTTCCCCCAACAGGATAAGCGGCAAAGCATGCCGGAGGACGCACGCCTTCGTCGAAGGCGAAAAGTAACCTCTCGCGCCGCCGCGAATGGCAGCGACAATGTGCGTGCTCCTTTCGCTGGGCGACGTGACAACGACGGGTACGTCGGGAAGCTTCTCGACCAACCGTCTCAATCCCGCGAAGTTTTCCATTTCGGGCATGCTTGCGCTGAGCGCCACAAGGTCGAGATCAGGCAACCCGGGTAAAGTGTTAGCATCTCGTCGATGCTGTCAGCGGAAGTGACGCAAACGTCTTCCCGGAGCAATTGGAGCGTTCGCACAAGACCGCAACACAAAAATATACCCGTCTGTGGCGAGAACCTTCATACCGCGACATCCCCCAAACTTGCAGTACCCAGCCCTATCGCGATTGAGCGCGACGTAGTGATTAAGGATGGCTTGACGTACAGGCAGCCGGCGTTTGCCGGGATGTTCTCTATCTATAATCGCGCAGTGCGCGAGAGCCGCAAGCGGCAGGTTATCACGGCTGTACGAGGGAGGACCGGACTACGGGAAGCGGACAGACTGTTCGAGCGTCATATGGACAAAGTGCTGTTACGCACTACGCGCGCGCCCGCGAGCTCCAATCCGGGGCAAATCCGGCCCAATCCGGCCCTCGCCGCCTCCAATCGGGGCCCTCGAGGCGTCCGACGCTAGCCGACGAGCCTGCCGATATGCCGTGGTGCACGGCCATAGCCTTGGCAATCGATCGATGGCTTTCGCCCGGCAGCCAGGCGTTGGAGGGCCTCGGCCTGCTGATGATCGGTCAACTTGGGCTTGCGGCCGAACCTGGTGCCCTTGGCCCTGGCAATCACCAGTCCAGCGTCACAGCGGGCCTTGATCCGCATGCGCTCGTCCTCGGCGAGGAGGCGCTGGGAAGGCCACGAACCCGCGCCCTAATCGGTGTGGGTGAAAAAGTCCAGGTGCGGTTTTGTCGAGCACCTTGATGAGCGCCGCCGCGATCGCTCACGCGTGCCACGACTGATCTCGATGCCGTCGAACATTACGGTGACCTGGTCACGCTCTTTGTCCCATTCGGCGACGGCGAGGATGTCACCGGTGCCGAGCGCATCGATCGCCGCTCTCGACTGGCCGCGACAGCACCGCGCTCTTGCCGCTCACCTTCTGCGGTAGATGACGTCAACGCCTTCAGCGCGCAGCGCACCGGGAAAGCTGTTTCGATCTGTGAGCTTTGTTCGCTCGGAAGCTCACTCTCGCCATATCAATTCGGCGCATTTGCTCCCACCATTTCGAGCCAGGATTGTTATCCACGCCAAGTGGCGCAAAAAAGCGGGCCGTTTCAAGTGGCCAGTACCACACGGTCCGGTGACGAGCCTCAACACGGCGCAGGGGCGCTACCGCGTTCGCCTCACATCGCACACAGTCTTAGGACACCCGGCAGCACCTACAGCATTGGCTGGGGATATGGCCCGTCGGCACCTCGACCTCCTCATGACCCCGATCATGATGCCTTCATATTCGCCGCCGGCGGCTGCGACAGCCAGGCGCGCGCGCCAGGCCAGCCCTCAAAGAGCCGGCAAGCGGCCGTGGATCGATCATCGGCACGCGCTCGGCGCTCGATGAGCAGCTGAAATGGCCTGGGCGAGGCAGCGGGCCCGCGGCTGGGGCATCTTCTGCGTCAGCATCCAGCGCGCGCGCGCGTGAAAGCGCCGACTGGCGAAGGAACGTAGGCGCGGCTCTGCATTCGCTGCACGCATCTTTCCACGGGGTGGGACACGAGCGCCCCCACCTCGGCGCTTTGAGCTGCCGCCGTCCCTGCATCGTCGAGACCTCCACCAGCGTCGATGCCAACGGCGAGATGATTCCCCAAAAGCTCCACCGTTATTGGTTCATCGATCCCGAGCATCCGATCAAAGCGCCACAGACTTTCACGGCGTAGAGTGGAGTGACGCATAGTCGCCCGGGGTGCGGCGGCTCGATCCCGACGCTTCAAGGATCTCGCCCGCGTGCTGCGCCTGCCTGGCACCTGTGGCATCAAAGGGCGGCGAGCCCCATCCAGGGTTTCGCATCGTTGGTGGCTGCTGGCGAGGGCACTGCGGCGGCCGCGACGAGCTGATCAAGGCCTTCCGCCACCGGTGCTGGGCGGCTACTGGACGAAGACGTCCACCTGTTCCGATTGATGACGTCCACCCGTTCCGATTGATGGCGTCCACCCATTCCGGGCGATGACGTCCGGGGTGTGAATAGTGTGGACGAGTGCGTTGGCCCCGTTGGGTGATCCTCGAATCGGCATGGCCCTCGCCTCCTTGCAAGGGGGAGCGAGGGATGCCTCAAGAGAGATTGCCCATGCGGAAGATCAGAGAGGTTCTGCGTCTCAAGGCGCAGGGCCTGTCCAAGCGCCAGCTTGCTGCAAGTCTGGGATCAGCGCGACAGCTGCAGTGGAGTGTCTGCATCGAGCACGCCGCGCCGGCAGAGTTGGCCCCTGCCGGACGACCTCGACGACGCAGCGCTGGAGCTGCGTCTTTACCCGCCGGCAACATCAAACAAAGTGCAACGGCCGCAACCGCATTGGCCGAGCATCCATCGCGAGCTGAAGCGGCCCGGCGTGACGCTGCAACTGCTCTGGGAGGAGTATCGCGGGCAGCATCTCGGCGGGTACGCGTATAGCCAATTCTGTGAGCACTACCGGGCGTGGAAGGGTCGTCTGACGCCGACGATGCGGCAGACGCACATCGCGGGGGAGCGACTGTTTGTCGATTACGCCGGCACGACGCTCACCGTCATCGACGGCCTGACTGGTGAGGTGATGACGGCACAGCTGTTTGTCGCCGTGCTCGGAGCGTCGTCATATACATATGCAGAAGCCACGTGGACGCAGACGCTGGCCGATTGGATCGGCTCGCATACGCGCGCCTTTGCCTTCTTTGGCGGCGTCACGGCGATCACCGTGAGTGACAATATCAAGGCTGGCATCACAAAAGCCTGCTTCTACGAGCCCGCGGTCAATCGTGCTTATGCGGATTTGGCGAAGCACTACGAAACGGCAATTGTCCCAGCGCGCCCTTACAAACCCAGAGACAAAGCCAAAGTCGAAGTCGGAGTACAGGTCGCGACCAGGTGGGTCGTTGCCAAACTCCGTAATCGTACATTCTTCTCGCTTTCCGAGATCAATGGCGCCATCCGCGAACTCGTTGCGCAACTCAACGACCGTGTGACGCGGCACCTCGGCGCGAGCCGGCGCTCTTTGTTCGAGGAGATCGAGCGCCGCGCGCTCAAGTCCCTTCCTGCCGAGCCCTATGTCTTCGCGCAGTGGAAGGAGTGCCGTGTCGGGATCGACTACCACGTTGAGGTGAAGCCCTACTTCTACTCGGTGCCGCATACCATGCTGCGCGAGAAGATGTGGGCACGCTACACGCAAAAGACCGTCGAGATGTTCCACCACGGCAATCGTATAGCCGTGCACCCGCGTATCCCTCTGGATGGTCGCAAGCACAGCACGCTGCCCGAACACATGCCCTCGAGCCATCGGCGCTTCGCCGACTGGACGTTGGAGCGCATCAAGCGGCAAGCCAGCGAGATCGGTCCAGGTACGTCGGCGCTCACCGAGATCATCCTGCGCGAGAGGCCTCACCCCGAGCAGGGCTTTCGCTCCTGCATCGGCATCCTGCGACACCTCAAGGCATACGGACGCGAGCGGCTCGAAGCAGCCTGCGCGCGGGCACTCGAGATCCGTACGCACTCCTATCGCTCGGTCACCTCCATCCTGAAGAACAATCTCGATCGCAAACGGCCCGCATCCGCCGCGGACGAGCCGGCGATCGTTCACGACAACATCCGCGGCCCCGGTTACTACCACTGAGGAGAGATAGACATGCTGACACATCCCACCCTCGATCAGCTCCGAGCACTCAAGCTCGACGGCATGGCCGACGCTTTCATCGAGCTGCAGCAGCAGGACATGGCCAGCGGATCTCTCACACGCCGAATGGCTCGCGCTGCTGATCGATCGCGAGATGGCTAATCGCAATACCAAGCGGGTCCAGATCCGCCTGCGTGCGGCCCGCCTGCGTCACGGCCAGGCCTGCGTCGAGGACGTCGATTACAGAGCCCAGCGCCAGCTCGACAAAGGGTTGTTCCAGCAGCTTGCCACTGGCCGATGGGTCGCCGAGCACCACAATTTGTTCCTCATCGGCCCAACCGGAATCGGCAAGTCGTGGTTGGCGTGCGCACTTGCTCACAAGGCTTGTCGCGACGGCTATACCGTTCACTACACGCGCGTGCCCCGTCTCTTCGCCGAGCTGGAGATGCAGCACGGCGACGGCCGCTTCGCAAGATTGTTCCGTACCCTAACAAAGGTCGATCTCCTGATCCTCGACGATTGGGGGCCAGAGCGGCTTTCCGCCAGCCAGCGGCGCGATCTCATGGAGATCGTCGAGGAGCGCCACGGCCGCAGCTCGACGCTGATCACGAGCCAGCTTCCCGTAGAGGCGTGGCACGAGGTGATCGCGGAGCCGACCTCTCGCCGACGCCATCCTCGACCGCATCGTCCACAATGCCTATCGCCTCTCTCAACGGCCCATCAATGCGCAAGACCCAGTCAGCACGCGAGGCGGGATCCCCGGCGGCGACCGCGTCTAGTCCAAAGCCAGCAAAGGAGCCCGGAAATGACCGGCACGCCACCCGCCCCCGTGGGTCAACAGGGACCTCCCGCGCGCTCCGCTGCGTTTGACCCGTGGCGGTCACTCCGCGTCACGCGCGGGCCCTCCTATTGACTACGGGGACGGCCTCGGCCGAACGTGGCACCGTAAAGCAACTCTGAACCTGCAAAATGCATCCAACGGTCCAGCCGACCAACCGATTCCACCCGGACGCCATCATCCGGAATGAGTGGACGTCATGTGCCGGTCCAAGTGGACGTCTTCACCGGAATGCCCAACCGGTGCGGCACAAGCCCGACCCCAGGCACCACGGCCCACGCTCAACGGCCACGCGCCACAGGCCTCGGGCGCTTCAGCGCCCCACTCAAAGCCATCCCGGCGGTGGACTACGGCACCACCATCAGGGTTGGCTGAAGCCCTCCACCACGAAGGCGGAGGCAGTAGCGCAGGCGCTGGCGCAGTGGGATGCATGGTGCGCAACCTGCGCCGACAAATGGGCGCCTTCTCGCCTGGCACGGGGCCGCATCGGTGGGAACGTGCGCTGTTTCCAGATCATACGAGGGAGGAAGGGCCCGCCGCCTTTGCCGCGCGTCGCCTCGCGGCTTCGTCGTCCTTGCGGCAGTGATGTAGTGGGACGGAAGAAATAACCCCCGCCGAAGCGGGGTCGAAGGCGAAGAGGCCTTGAAGATAAGGCGCTGTGGTCTGCGATCTATCACCGCGTCGCCTGGTCGACCGATTTGCCGACAGACTGGAACCACCTGCGAAGCTTCTACGCCGACCAGGTCGTCTACCATGAAAGCAGATGACCGGTGACGAGGTCATCTCGCCAAGAAGAAGTTCGCTGAGCAAACCCCAACGCGGAAGTTATACAAGATCCGAGGCAATCCAGTTATCTCCCTTCGTGGGCCTATCTGCGACGTCAAGGGAGATGATGGACTGGCACACGGTCGATCGGAAGGGCGACGCTGGGGGCGGCACTACCTACCTTGCCTACAGGCTTCGATGGACAGGCACCAAGAACGAGATCTTGTTGGAGACCAGCAAGGTCGTCGCCAGCCGGAAGGTCGCGGCACCTACAGTGCCTACCCCAGCGCCACCCGGCAAGGTGATCGAGCGGCAGGCGCAGCCGCGCACCGGCAAGCAGCAGGGGCTCGGCGACAAAGTTGTGTTGGCCGCAAGGGAGGCCGAGCAGGCACTACCATCCGTGAGTGCACGGGTGACCCCAGAGAACGGCCAATCAACTAAAGAGACAAAATGATCGCCATCGCCACAGCGTTGATGATCAGTTTTCCGGCCGCAGCGGGGCTGCCGCCGCGCGCGAGCTTCCGTCCGCGTGCGAGCCGTCCTGGGGGTGTATCAATCCGGAACCGCCACGCAATAGCGACCGCCGCTGACGACAACAAACTGAGGGAAAGCGGGGATGACGACGAGACGCTGCCGGTCGTTGCCGCGCTGGCGCTCTGGCAACGCCCGGCAGGCGCAGCAGGACGACACGCTCTATCGCGCAGCCTACTGCGTCGGAATTATTCAACAGCCATCTAAGGGCATAGACTCCGATCAACATCGCGCCGCGCTGAAGGAGAACTGCCAAAAATACAGCGTTTGCACCACCGCTTAATCATGAGCACCTCACCTTTCCTTCATCGCTTGCCTCACATGAGAGCGCGCATGAAGCACTCTCATGCCAGCAATCTTCGCGATGCTTTGTGCTTGGTTTTGGCGCATCCCGCGCGCACATCGGGGAGCGGGCTCTCGCACGCCGAGCCTCGGCTGACGCGGTCTCGACCCTTCGGGCTTCGATCCCTTGCGCAAGTTGTTTTCTTCGGCGCAAGAAATTACCGCGTCGCCCACGCGAGCGTCGCGATCAGAGCAACCAAGCCGCCCCACCAAGCGACGCGCTTCAGTCGTTCACTGGTTTATTTCCCTGCTCTATGCTGGACTGCTCGTCCCTTCTTCCTGCTGAGCGCCACTAGGTGCCCTAGATTTCTCCACCAAAGACCATCATTAGAAAATCAACGCCGGCCAAATCCATCGGGCCTTGTTTGGGCCCTCCACTGATCGTGCCCATGCACCCACCGCGTCGCGCCATGCTATCAGCCTCTCCTGCCACTTCCTGCCATTTGCTCGCGTGCATCGAGCCGCTTTAGTGCATCTTTGCTGTGTTGAAGAGTAGGGATCTATCGCCAGTGCAGCACGGAAGCTCTCGACCGCTTCAGCGCGCCTTCCGATATCCTCCAAGAGCATACCGCGTGTGTCCAGGATATCCGCGTCATTGCCCTTTACCGCAAGCACCCGGTCGACGTCCGCGAGACCGTGCACAGCTTTGCCGGCGACGAAGTACGCTAACGCTCGCCTGTGATAGTAGAAAGATTGTTGGGATCCAATTCAATTGCTGTCGATAAATCGGCAATTCCACGATCGTAGTCTTTCTTTTGAACGTACGCAGAGCTGCGGCGCGAGATAGGCATCGGCGTTCTTCGGGTCGAGCTCGATCGCACGCGAATAGTCCCTGATTGCTGAGTCATACTCCTTCTGCACCGCATACACTGATCCGCGACCTACATATGCCGGCATAAATGTTTCGTCGGTCTCGAGTGCTTTCGAAAGGTCTGCAATCGCGCGTTCGTACTCGCGCATCCGCGTCGTACACGCCGCCCCGAAAGCATGTACAAATAGGCACCCTGTGGCTCAAGCTCTATTGCTTTGTTCAGGTCCAGCAATGCGACCTTATGTTGGCCCTTTATGCGCATACGCAGCGCCACGATTCCCGTAGGCGTGTCCAAAGTCCGGACTTATATTTATGGCGGCTGTGAACGCGGCAATCGCCCGCTCACTCTCTCCTTTCCGAAGCAGCGCAATCCCTCTGTTGTAATGGCCGAATACGCTACCAGGGTTGATATCAATGATCTTGTTGAAGTCCTCGATCGCTTTGCCCAATTCGCCCTTCAGCAAGTACACATTGCCGCGCTCACGATATGCGTCCTCGTCCTTGGGATCGATTTCGATTGCCCGTGTGAAGTCAGCGAGCGCGAGTTCAAACTGTGTCAGACGCGCGCATATGAGACACCCCGAAAGCCGTAGATTGCAGCGCGAGCAGCTGTCGATCGGTCGGCTTCCCCTGAACAACCTCGGTACAAGCTGGTACGGACCGTTCAGGCTCATCAATGTCTTTGCAGTCTTGCAACGCATCCGCCTGAGCGGCTGTTGGACTCACACAATGGAGTGCAAGCCCTGCTAGTAGAACCAGGATGAGACGCATGACGATCCTCGTCGCTGGCCCTCGCCAGCATTCTCAAGGTCAGCCATACCGGACCTTACTGCCCCAAGACAATCCATTCGTGCTGACTGCTCTGGCGGGCCATCCCTTAGGGCGAGCTGCGTGACGCTTGCGCCATGCCATCGAGCCGCCCCGTGCGCACCGCAAGGAAATGCAGGGCCCCACGCTTACGGAAGTTCTTTGCTGATCAGATCTGGCGCATCCCGATGCTCGGGACCGGGCTCTCGCACGCCGAGCCTGGCTGACGCGGTCTCGACCCTTCGGGCTTCGATCCCTTGCGTTTGGTAACGGCGCGATAATCGGCGCGTTTATACAATCTGATTGCGGCCGTTCTTGGTGCCACCCTGTCACAAATCCCCGTCTTGCAGCTGAGCTCGTAGCAGCTACCATCTCCCCCGGGGCAAGAGAGACGGATTACTCTCTTGTCTGTTCTTTCGCTCGCGCTCTGCCGAGCGCGCGGCACCTGGCATCAGAGCTAATACCACGCTCACTTTACGATGCCAGGTGCCTGCGCTTGGTGCAGGGCACGCATTGGCGCGTGCGGTTTAGTCTGCTTGCAAAAGGAGAACCGGCCATGGCCGAGCAGCAGCCCATGTATCGCGCATACACCATCGTTGAGCGGGACAAGGACGTTCCTTACTGGCTCAACATTGGTGTCGCCTTCGTCCATAAGGACACGAAAGGCTTTAACGTGATGCTCCAAGCTTTGCCCCTAAACAGTGCAAGCGATGGTCATAGTGCTTCGCGTCTATGAGGAGATGAACCGCCCCGCGTTTGCCGGAGGCTCCAGATCCTGAGAGATTGGAGCCATGGAGAATCACGCAACGTCCCGGAAGTTCTCGCCGGAGGTGCGCGAGCGCGCCGTCCGGATGGTCTTGGATCACCGTTCCGAGCACCCCTCGCGAGTGGGCAGCGATCGTGTCGATCGCGGCCAAGATCGGCTGCACGGCACAAACGCTCAACGAGTGGATGAAGAAGGCCGACGTCGACAGCGGGCGCAAGCCCGGCCTGACGACGGACATGGCAGCCAGGGATGAAGGCGCTAGAGCGAGAGAACCGCGAACTGCGCCAGGCCAATGAGATCATCATGCCCAAGGCGAAGGCAACAGAGTACGCTAGAGCTCCGCTAGGTCGAGGCCGCATTCCGCGACGAGCTCACGGTTCGGAGATGTGCGGGACATGCCCGAACATTCTTGTAGTTCGAGTTGTCCGCTTACGCTCTGTCAGTTTGTGACTTCACCGCTTGGACGTATGATCTGCGTCCTGATGAGCCTGGGAGGAGAAGCCGTGCGTGCCTCAAGCAGCGTATTCGCAGCAGCGTTGTTTTTTGCCGGTACCAACACCTCCTGACGGCAAAAGGTGCCATCTTCGGACGTCACGCATGTGCATTCTGCTATTGAGAACTGCTACGTTTAGCAGCAGTAGCGCGAGTAAATCTTCTCAAAAAGCCAGTCTGTGCTTGTTGGCGCGCGCGTGATCGAGCGCCTGTTTCAAACTTTCCGCGCTCTTCCTGAGACCCCGTCGTTCTTCATCCGACATTTCCGGCTCCAGCACCTCAACGATCCCGCGGCGGCCGAGCACACTCGGCAGTGACAGCGTGACCCCGGAAGTCCTTCCTGATAGCTGCCGATCGGGATCACCGCACGCTCGTCATTGAGGACAATCTCGGCAATGCGCGCGCAGACGATTCCGATGCCGTATTGGCTCGCCTCATGTCCCTCGATGATGGTGATGTTGGCGTAGCGCACCTCCGTCTCCACCTTCTCGCGCAGGTTGCGCAGTGTTTCGCCGCGCTTCTTCAATGATTCCGCGACCGGAACACCGGCAATGCAAGCGGACGACCAAAGGAACACTTGCGAGGTGCCGTGGTCGCCAATCACCTGCGCTTCCACTTGAGAGGGATCTACGCCGAAGTATTTCCCTAGATGGACGCGAAAACGCTGTGTATCGAGATACGTCCCCGCGCTCAGCACGGTCGCGTGGCTACAAGTGTCGCGTGCAATATCGGCGAGCGGATCGGGTGGATCGGTGACCACCAGGAGCACTGCGCGGGGCTCGGCTCGCACGATCTTCGGCAGGATCTCCCGATAGACTTCTGCGTTCTTCTCGAGCAGCTTGAGCCGCCCCCGTGGATCGTTGCGGTCTGTGGCACCGCCCGCTTTTTCATTCACTCCCGACGTGATCAGTACAATGCCGGCCCCTTCAAGAGCATCATAGTCGCCATCTATGATATCGACTTTGGCACCGAGCGGGGTGCCATACCGGATGTCGGTCGCCACTGCTTCTGCCCGCTTACGGGTCCGGTTGATCAAAACAATTTCGCGCGCGCTGCCGCGGATCGTGGCGGCCATCGCGCATGCACAGCCCACGTTGCCAGCTCCAACTATCCCGATCTTCATGGATGTATCCATCTCTGGTTATCAACTCGTCCGCTGGCGGCACCGTTCCACAAACTCGCGTTGCACAGTATGTGCTCCCCCAGCGCGCGTCCGCTCGGCCCTCGATAGCAATCCTGCGCGCGGACCGCGTCGCGACCGTGGCAAGAGCGGTCATCCCAGGACGAGCGGGAAAGCCGGCCTCTTATTCACCCGGCGGACAGGAATAGTCCATTTCCGCCGAGCGGCGCCAAAATGCGGTGAGTTGCCTGGCGCCGGCAGCGCCGCGTATGCTTGCCCCGGTCTTCACGCCCGGCGAATGTCGGCATGCTTCTACCACACTGTGGCTGCGGCCACAGGCTGGCCAACAGGCTGAACGGCTCGACACCAGACGCATTATACTTTTCCATTGCTGTCGTCAGCACATACACTCACGCCGTCCGGATCGCTCAGCAGCAGGGAGTCAACCAAGAACTCGACGCCGGCTGATCAATGCATCGAAAGCGTAATCGGGCAGACCCGAGACAGTAGCCATCACAGCCCCATCGATGCGGTTCGTCTGTATTTGCAGCCAAGATCAATGACGCCATGACTATCTTGGAACGAACTGCCCCATGGGCTGAAAGGTGCCACCGCCGATTGCCGGAGGCCCTGATAAAACGAGCGAGGGCCACCCTATCTGCGCGTAGATGGTCAACTATCTTCGGGAGCGGCTTTCCTCGATATTGGCGCTGCCCTGTACGCCTTCGTCCCGGCCATTGAAGACCCGGCGGTCTTTTCTTGGGTCTTACGGCCCACAGGCACGCCGAAGAAATCTGTAACGTCCGGATGGAAGGTTAGGATGTGAAGGCCGTGATGGACGGCATCCTGGTCCTCGTGACCCAGAACTACCTCCTCCTGTCGTGGATCCTGGGGCGTGTTTCCCGGGCACGCCTTGATCCCGACAGGTCACGCGCCGGGCGTTTAGGCCACCGCCCGCTGTTATCACATCCTGCGCGTGCCGGCGTTAAGTCTGCCGCCATGGTTGCGGCGGCGCCCGTTCTTCAGCGCCTTCGCCTTGCAGGGGTCGGTGTCATATCGCTGGATGCGTGCCGCAATGATGCGCGACTGATGATCGCCGCTGTGTTGAGCGATAGGCAAAGTGTGAAGATTTCGCGCGGCTAACTCACGTCGCACATCGTCCAGCTTGGGTGTGTACGCTCGGCGGGATACGCTTTAAAGTGCCCGAAAGCGAGGCTCAACGGAGGCGTTCTGATGACCTGGATATTGGTTCTCTGGATCGGTAGCGTCTCAAGCCCAGCCATGGCCGTCGCGCCGCAATCCTTCCAGACTGAAGAGACGTGCAAGGCGGCCGGCGAAGTTTTCACGAAGGCAGAGGCGGGTCGTGATCGCACGGCTGGCTACCATTGCCTGCCGCGACCATGAGAGGGCAGCAGCCTGGCTCCCCTGCTGGCGCAGCCGCAGACCTTGTATCGGTGCGTGCGGTAGGCCTCGGGGAAGGGGGACAAGCCCCGGCCGAGCTCGATCACGTAGCGGTAGCGGTCCTCCCAGTCGTCGAGGAACGCGAAGTCGGAGCGGATCGTATCGAGCGTCATCCTATTGCCGTTGGTGCGAGTGCGCCCGTGATGGATCGGCTTCAAACCGAAAAGCTCGTGCCGCAGCCGCAGGCGGCGCGTCGCGTTCGGGTTCTTGATCTTGAACGACGCGCTCATCAGATCGTCGACGTAGTCGATCTCCGGAGCCCGCCAGGTAGGTGAGCGAGAGGGAGTCGACCAGCACCTTGGCACCAGCGCGCTCGATCAGGATGTCTTCGGGCTCCGCGTTTGGCACGAGATCGAAGCGGTACTCGAAGCCCGAACAGCCGCCGCCCTCGACGCTGACCCGGAGCATGTTGTTTTCTGGCTCATTGGAGACGATCTGCGCGATGCGCTCGGCCGCGCGCTCGGTGACGGTGACAGATGCGGTCATGACATGTGTCCCTTTATTATGAGCCGTACAGCGGCGCATCACGGAATCGCTGCTGCACATCGCTGCGGGCAGGCTCATATAATAGCGAAAGCAAACTAAATGCAACCCCGCCCCATTGACCAGATGGTTTGATTACGCTACTAGTCGGACGCATGGCACAACGGCGTGAAATCGGCGGCCGCGCTGCTGCGGACTTGGTGCTGCGTCTGAGCCGTGCGGCGCTCGGCGAGGGCTTCGTCGAGGCACTGACATCGGCGCAGTGGATGGCACTGCGCTATTTCTCCCGCGCCAATCGCTTTTCCCGCACGGTCTCCGCGTTCGCCGAGTTCCACGCGACCACGCGCGGGACTGCATCGCAGACCGTGAAGGGTCTGATCAAGCAAGGCTATCTTGCGCGGATCCCCTCGGATACGGACGGCCGCAGTGCGCGCGTCGACCTGACGGACAATGCGAAGGCAATCCTGGCGCGCGACCCCTTCGAGGTGGTGGTGGATGCCGCGGAAGCGCTACCCGGGCGTCTCCGTGGCCAGTTGGTCAAACTTCTCGAGCGGATGCTGGGCCACGTCGCGCGGCAGCGTAGTCGACCCTCCTTCGGGATTTGCGCCTCCTGCGCGCATCTGCGAAGCGGTGAACGCCGCAGGAGCGACCCATGTCGGTATCAGTGCAGTCTGCTGAACGAGCCGCTTGCGGCCGAAGGAGATAGAACAAATCTGCATCAGCTTCGAGCCGGGTAAGACCTCTGCGTTGCAGCCCTTCTCTGCAAGGAAGCTCACGCAATGACCGTGTTGGCTGCAGGTGCGATCTCGATCACAGACGGTGCGATTGTCATCGCTGCGGAAACCGTTGCTCCGCGGCTTGGCCTCAAGCCGGAGGCACTCCAGGCCGAGATGCAGCGCGGAGCAAGTCTGCTGTCTGGTCGAGACTGGTGTTGACGAAGACGAGGGCCGCACGCGGGTCACGGTGCGCTACCACGCGCGGTCGTGGACCTTGGTCATCGAGCCTGACGGCAAAGAGCGCGCAACGACATGGAGCGCGAGCGCCTTCCCTTTGAAGACGAGAGCAACGTCCAGTGATCGTGACCGGCTCGCCGGAACAACTGCGCACTTGCCTTCAGAACATGGCAGCGGCAGGCCTGACCATCACCTATGGCGGACTCGCCAGACTGCTTGAGCTGTCGCCACCCAATACCATCCATCAGATCACGGTCGCCCTCGAGCGTCTGATGGAAGAGGACGCCGAAGCCGGCCGGCCGTTCATTGCCGCGCTCGTACTCAGTAAGGCGCGAGGCGGCTTGCCGGCAGTGGGCTTCTTTGACTGCGCGCGGCGCCTCGGCAGGTTCACCGGCGATCCCAATGGAGTGGAGGCTCGATCTTTCCACGCAACCGAGCTGAATGCGGCCCTGAAGTTCTGGGGTGGGTGTGGCGCCAGCTGCGGAACAGTATCGACGCAGCAGCTTTGCCGGGTGATGCGCGCGCTCAATGAAGGAATGCGTTTTACCGCTGATGGGTTGGCAAGATGGCATCGCTCGGACAGGTAATCAGTTCGCTCTTCCTCAAGGAGTTCGTCTCGGCATTCTTCCTGTCGATGCGCTACTTCTTCGCGCCAAAGAAGACGCTGAACTACCCCTTCGAGAAGGGCCCGCTGTCGCCCCGCTTCCGTGGCGAGCATGCGTTGCGCCGCTATCCCAACGGTGAGGAGCGCTGCATCGCCTGCAAGCTGTGCGAGGCGATTTGCCCGGCGCAGGCGATCACCATCGAAGCGGGACCGCGGCGCAACGACGGCACGCGGCGCGCAACCCGCTACGACATCGATATGGTGAAGTGCATCTACTGCGGCCTCTGCCAGGAGGCCTGCCCGGTCGATGCCATCGTCGAGGGCCCGAACTTCGAGTTCGCGACCGAGACGCGCGAGGAGCTGTATTACGACAAGGAGCGCTTGCTCGCGAACGGCGACCGGTGGGAGCGCGAGATCGCGAAAATGCTCGAGCTCGATGCGCCCTACAAGTAGGCAGCGAGGAGGAGATGAGCTGCGGCGGAGAGCGATGCCGGCCTCGCGCCCAATGAGTGTTGAGGCCGGTCAGACTATTCGCACCATAGCGAAAGTGGCCGCTCACCCTCGCTTCCAAATGGAACGGACGATGACCTATATCGTCAACGACAACTGCATCAAGTGCAAGTACACGGATTGCGTCGAGGTATGCCCGGTCGACTGCTTCTACGAGGGCGAGAACATGCTCATCATCCACCCCGACGAGTGCATCGACTGCGGGGTGTGCGAGCCCGAGTGCCCGGTCGACGCGATCAAGCCCGACACCGAGCCCGGCCTCGAGAAGTGGCTCGTGCTCAACCGCGAGTATGCCGAGAAGTGGCCGAACATCACGGCCAAGAAGGACGCGCCGAAAGACGCCGACACCTACCGGGACGAGAAGGGCAAATTCGACAAGTACTTTTCGCCCAAGCCGGGTGAGGGCGATTGAGCAGGGCGATACGGCGTTGAGTCGGCTAATCTAATCCCTGGAGCGCACCCTTGATGACTTGCCGCGGCGGGGACGTCACTCTGGTGCATTTTGCCCGAGATGGGTATTCGCGGCAATACGCACTTCCCCTTCTCGGATCTGAACAATCTGGAAATAGCAGACCAGCTGTCTTAAATTCTTTGCAGAGAGAAGGGTCTGGACTGATGACCTTGCGCTTGGTTTGCATGCACTGGATCATGGAGTTGTGGCTAGCGGACGAGTTTCCAATGTGCGCCGATCGTCTGGGCAACGATGCGCCAGCATCGCGCCTAGTTCGTGAAGTTGCCTCACCTGGTACCACGCTCATGGTCCTAAAATGGTTCCACGCCGTTCTACGTCGGCTACGACGCTATTTGCGCTTTTTGCCTGATTCCACCTTCCAGCATGGTCACAGAACCGGATTCACGAGGCGGCGGGAAGGACATCCAGCTCACGCCAGCTCGGCAATCTGTCGTCGGCGAGATAACGCGAGTTACCAAGCACTACAGACGGGGATTCGACGGAGAGGGAGGTCGCTACGCAAGATTAATTTTACCGCTAACCGGCGGTAGTCGCGTCACGTTCGTCCGCTCGCGACCTTTGCTCACATCCGAGCGCGGCATCACGTGGCGCGGTGTCGCCCAGCAAGGGACACCGGCAGGCGCGTCATTCTCATGCTGCGAAATGACGGTCACCTGGCAGGTTTTTTCTATCGAGGCCGTGTATTCCCGTGTAGCTCTTGTCGAGGGTGAGGTGCAAGCTATGACGGCAATCAGGCCGCCGGACCACACACCAAACCCTGAAGTCCGTTTTGGGAGGTCCTTCGTTCCTCGACTTGTGCCTCCGGGCCTCAAGTTGGAGCGTTTCCCGAAGCCGTGCGCCAGGCTCTGAGCCAAAATCATCACCATCGATCTAATGTACTTTATGCGAAGAGCGACGATGGGCTCAGTATCTCGGCGAAGCCACTGCTGAGGGGCTTCGATCGCGGATGCGATTGGCAAGAAGCCAACGGACGTTTGCGCGAGCGCTTCTTGGCAACATCCGTCTTCGGCTCGTGCACACTCAACTGGTCGACTTCGACGAAGCGGGCGTGATCATTTTCGAGATCCTGCCATGCAATGGTTGAGAGCGGGTAATTTCAAGCACGTAAGTAAGTTACGCGACGAGAGAAGCCATAGAGCGTTGTCGGCCTCATTGTCCATAACCCGAGTGGATGCGGTCTCTCAACGCGTGTAAGCGCGGACGCTGAGAAGGCATTCTTCGTGGCTCATCACGCTTGCGCGGCGAACACTTTCTATGCGGCGGGCAACGTTGCTCACGCAATTCAATAAGCTGCACAAGGCGGTCCTCGACATTGCCCGCCACACGACGAAGTCTGCCGCCGGTTCATGACCGCCGGTGTCAGCGCCGTCGTGGCAATCGCACGATCGGCACTCAGGCCCCGGTCGAATCAAAGTCCAGGAATGCCGGGCGCTCTCTTCGGATTGACGCCAGAAAGCCTGTCAGGTCGAAACGCTTATCTTCCAGGTCACCGCATGCGCCCGCCTTCTAGGCAGACCGGCACCCTCTGTTGATAGAACCCTGACGGCATTGCCAGGACCGCATTTGCCGAGGACCCCAACGCGCCAATCATTAGGAGCACTATTATGTGCGCGCACGCCCTTGATCATCCGCCAGCCCACAGCGTAGGCAAGACTTCCGCGCCAAGCCCGTTCCGCGCCCTATCGCGCATTTCGGTAGCCGGCCGCACCACGCTTGCCGAGCAACGCGGCGAGGTTTTGATGCTCAAGGTAAGGTGCCGACCAAGAGGCGAAATGTAAAGGTGCTACCAAATGCGGGACGGCGCTCCGCTTGCCTGGGCCGAGATAACGCTCGATGGCGACTGTCGGCTCAAGGGTCAAAAGCGCCACACGGCCTGTTTGTCGGTTATTGGGCTGCAGGGCTGCCACAGAGGCGGGGATCGATTAGCTCCGGCGCTTTTCCCTGCCCGGTTCTTCATCGAAGAAACACTCGGATCCAGATGTAGGCCCGCTAGATTGTTGGGCAGCGCGTGCGGGTAGCTGACGTGGTGGCGATGAGCGGTCTGAATCATGCGGTCCGGATGGTTAGAATGCCGACGCACGCTCGCCTTCGCCATGCAGTTGGTTTGTGGATGAGGCGTTCAAGTAGAGTTTTTGCGGTGGTGCAGAGAGGCTCACGGATGTCCGTGCCGTTCAGGTGCAGGAGATCGAATGACCGCACCCATAACTCGGTCGTTGCCACGTCGGAAGTGAAGCGCGTGAAAATCAGGAAGGCCTGCTCATCCAGGCGGTGAGTTCGTCATCGATGATGCAGGTCGACAGAATTGTTTGACTGCCGTGCTATGACAATTCTCCGGCAGCCTGCGGGAGTAAAGCGGTTCCAGAAAATGCCGACCCACACTATTCAGCAAGAGATGTGTGAGCGCTATCATCGTGCGAAAGCAGGGCAGCAACTCCTTCCGTGTGTTTTGCCTTTTGCTACGCGGTGAACGATTTAAGTGTCGACCTCTGGCGCGCTTATCTGCCTGCGATTGCCGGATGCGGACGCCGGCCTCAATCAGCATCCCGCGGCTTGACCAGAGGAACTGAAGAGTTCCGCCGCCGAGAATGGCGAACCGTATTTATCCTGATGGTCTTTGTTCCGGCTTGACAACCTCCGCAGCTAAGCTTTTGCTGAGGAAAGCGTGAAGCGGTGTCCTACAAGACATGATTCCTTTTGTCGCAATGGAAAGCGATGGCGCCATTGATGCGATGAGATAGCGGGCCGGTCGGCTCGAAAGCGATTTCAGTGCCCGTCTGCGCTGGATCAATTACTTGCAGGAATTCAGGCGAAGTCTGCATAGGACCAATCAAGGTCTGCTAGCCCTGATCAGGTCACTGGGCAAGTATGTCCGTCTGCCGACCAAGGCGCTGTCGGTGACTGCACTCGTCCTGGCTTCAACCATCATTGTCGCCGGTCTTGCGCTTTGGACTTGGTCGGATTTCTCAGACGCCACCAGTGATAGCGAGACTATCGTTTCGACCACGTCTCTAGTCATGGACCGACTTTGCGCGCAACTCCTTGCAGGCAGCCGATGGGGTGCTCGAGTCCGTCGTTGCCAGGATAGAGGAAAAAGGTATACGCCAATCTTGGCTCTGAGCCGGAGATGGAATACCTGAGGCGATTTGCGAGACGGCTGTCCAAAGCGGGGGCGATTCAGTGCTTGCCAACGATGCGGGCGAGCATAGTTGCGGCGGTGCCATCTCTGCTGGTCTCGGATTAATGTCAGCGACCGCGGGAGTGGTTTAAGAGCCTGAAGGATAGAGAAGGCGGGAACCCACATCGGTCGCACGCTGTGAGGCGGACAAGGGTCACGACCACTTTTTCGCCGTTGGTCGCTCGATTCGGGGACCAGATGGGGCCTTCATTGGCGCTGTGCAAGTTGGGGTTGGAGTGGCTAATCTTGCTTATATCTTTCACGGTCTCGATCGCGGATTCCAGAGATTTGGATATCAGGTCTCCACGAAAACTTGGTGTCTATCGAGCCAAGGATGGAACGGTCTTAGCTAGATTTCCCATAACGGGCTTCCATAATGAAACGGTGGCAACGATCGCCGTACTTCTCATTGCTAGCGGCCTCGGAAGGCGAGAGTTGGATGGGCTGGACTCGCATTGGTGGTGAAAGAGCATCTTGTATCGGACGCTCCTGAGGCGGGTGGCCATTGATTGTTAGCGTCAGCTTTTGCCCGAGCGCGACGTTTATTCACTTGTACGGACGCGATTGCTGTGGCGCTCCGTCACCGCGGCCGTGACAATTGTCGCTCTCTACCACTACTAACACTGTGGTTACAACCAGGCAGGCCAGGAGAGAGGCGGTGCCGACAGGGGAACTCGAACACCGTGTTAACAATACACTTGCCGTCGTCGCGGCCGTCGTTGAGCGTACTCGCGAGAGTACCCAATCGGTCGCTGAATTGCGTTGCTTCGCTCGAGGCCGCATCCGGTCCATGGCGAGGACTCAGAGCCCTCTTAAGGCAAAGCCGCTGGCGGGGGCGTAAGTCTGGCGAATCTCATTCGCGCCGGGTGTGAATCCTATATGTGACCGGCAGCAACACAAGCGTGCAGGGCACTGATGTTTTATCCCGCACCAACCGCGTCACATGCGGTGGCCATGGTAGTTCCCATGAACTGGCGACCAATCCGCGGCAAAGTATGGGTGCGCTATCGCAGTGAAGGGGGCCACGTGTCTGTGCGATGGATCGCTAACGGACCGAACACACTCAGGCGGCAATGCTTAGGATTGAATGGAAGGAGACTGGAGGCCCAGAAGTTTCCTTGCCGGTTCGACAAGGCTACGGGAGCAGTGTGATCGGCGATCTATTACCCTACGAGCTGGGCGGAACAGTCGACGTCGCGTTTGCGGCTAGTGGCGTCCGCTGCACAATCGAAACTGCCAGCAACTGGCGAAACGATTGGTTGATTGCTAAACTCTCTGGAACGCATCGGAGCCGTGGGATATCCGGGACAGTCCACCAGGATGCGGGAGAGGCTGCATCAGAGGCGCTCAACGCGCCAGCCGCTGACCCGCATTCGACTGTTACCCGAGCTCTGCCCTGGAACGTGTTCCTGACGGTCGCGCAAGAATACGCCGCATACTCAAGCGGCGGCCCGACAATCTGCAACAAAGTCGGCAATACGGTGATCTGTAACTAGGGAGCCCCCTTCGATGTTTGCCATGGCCAGGTAGCCAAGGCGCCGTGGCGTCCAGCCCTGTGCGCATTGCCTCAAGTCCTCGGAGGTAGCCGAAGGCCATGGCGGCTAGGGATTAGGCCATTGCTGCTGAGCATGGCCTGCCCCTGCGCCACGACGTGCGATTGTGCCTTGCCGCAGGTATACCTGTATCGAACTCTTCTTCAGGTCATACTCAGCCCCTTGGGCTGGTGTTGTACCGGGTGCCGGCCACGACGCCTGGGCACAGGCGAATGCCATGGGCTGCACGCCGGCAATGTTGCGGCCTTCGACAAGCAGGCGATCGGGGTCACCATGGCGGCAATCGGCGCGCGTTCCAAGCAGGCCCTTGAGCTGCTCGGCAAGGAGATCGGCATGTTCGTCGGCCGGCGGGAGGACGACCTGGCCATGACCCTGCGCGTGATGATCGACGCCCCGCCAGACGAAACACGAGAGCAATGGCTTGCCAGAACCGCAAGAGAACGAGGGCTTCCTGCCCCGCAATTGTGGGTGCCGCAGTCGGGTCCGCTAACGGAGGCGATAGCAAGTAGGTGGTGCCAGAGAGCCTTGGCGGCCGGTGGCGGAAGAACGCGAGCAAAGGCAGGCCACCACCAGAATGCTCGGCGAGCTGAACAAGTTGCAGCCCCAGCTTGGGGGAGCGCATTGCCTCAAGCCCGCATATCTCGAAGGTAGTTGAGGCCGTATCGTCCAGCCCTGTGCGCATAGCCTCAAGGCTGTGTAGGCCAATGCCGTAGCGGAGCGCCCGTTTCGTGGCCAAGCACGGCCCACCCCAGTGCTACGACGCCCCCACATCCGCGAGCAGGTCGCCAAGGGCCTCCTTGAGCTGGTCAGCCGCGACCGCTCCATTGCGCCTCAGGATGTCGACGCCACTTGATTCCAACATCGCCCCCATCACCGAAAATCCGAGGCTTGGCTACTCTTCAGGGTGAAGGCATGCGCCACTCAGCCATCTCACGTTCCAACAGCTTTTGGTGAGCCAGCATGAGTTCGCGCGTCTCAAGCAGAAGGCGCAGCACGTCCTCTGATTGTCCCGTGTCATGGCCAGCTTGACGCTGCCGCTCAATGAGTTGCCGCTGAGCAGCAATGCGTTCGTCCGCTTCTAGCATGTGGCGGTTCGCCAGAGCGAAATGCTCGCGTGGGTCGTGCACGACGCTACCTATGGAATTGAAGCAGCATCCCGCAGCGTAGACCAGCCAACCAGACCAAAGCAAAGGCGCTTGGTCTTAACGCTGAGGATGTCGACCCAGATAGCGTTTCCCGCTGCGCGGCGCTGGCCGCCAGCGGCCGAAGCGCATCCGGGCGGTGTTTGAGACGTCCACTGAGGAAAACGGCCGCCTAGCACGGCTCCAGAACGTTTCTACGAGTTGAGCTATGCAGCCGTCATGCCGGCTTCCGCCCCGGTATCGCGCCGCAGCTGGCGCACGGACCAATCGGCGACCACGGCGGTGTCGTCCACACTGGCTCGGGCCGTCCTCGAGGACGCCATCAAAGAACACATCGCTTGTGCCGGGGACCATCCCCTCCCCCAACGATCGCCGACGCGCGAAAGCTGCCGAGCCCCTCCTCTCGTCGACGGTTCTCAGCTTTTCACCTGCGGCCAGCCGCATAGGTCTGGCGACGAGGCCGCGTCCGCCGTTCGAGTGCATCGCGCTCCTCCTCAAGGGTGGTGCGCTGGGTGCGTATCAGGCCGGTGTTGCCATGATCACGCGGCAGGCGCAGAACATTGCCTACATCGACGATTTCAAGCTCCTGATGATCGCGACGCTTGCCGTGATTCCGCTCCTTCGAGAATGATAATCTTTGCAACGGACAATGCGCGCCACGCCATCCCACTTCGGCGTCAAGGCATTCAAAACCGCAATGTTGATAATGCACCTTGCCAATCAATGCGTCTACCGTTTCCCTTTAGTGGGAACAGCAGTGGGAACAACCTTGCCGTCAGTCATCAAGTAAGTTTTGTACGCACTGTACGAACTCGAGGCGGCAGCAATGGCCGCGAAGACCATGAGCCAGGTCATCTTGTCTGTGATCCATCTCATCGGCTGCGTCCTTGCGTGTGCACCAGCTCGCTGAAAGGTTCACGGGAGCTCTCGCATCACCCTGAAATAGTGCTCGGCATGCTGATAGCAGTTTTCTGCCTCAATCGGATCGCCTCTCTGCGTGGCCTCCCGCGCCAACACCAGGTACCGTTCATAGTTCCGATGTGCGTTCCCGGACGAGCCGTTCTGACGATGCCGTGCGGCGGCATTTTGGCGGTCGCTCGGCGGCCGTCTTCGCTGCGGCCCTTGGTTCCCGTTCCGGACTTTATTCATTCACTCAACCTCCCGTCGCCATCTCCAATAGCCGCTTGATTTCGGCCGATGCGTCCGGCGTCACCTTCACCTACAAGGATTACCGCATCTAGGGCCCCGAGCGCTACAAGACCATGACGCTGGAGCCCGGCGAGTTCATTCGTCGCTTCCTCATGCACGTGTTGCCTAAGGGCTTTCATCGCATCAGGCACTACGGCCTGCTCGCCAATGGCGGCACCACCCGCGCCGAGAAGCTCACCCGCGCTCGCCAGCTCATCGCCGCGGCACCCCAAATCGCTGCATCGACCAAGTCACCACATGATCAGAGAACCTGCGAGCACACGACGCTCTCAGAGGAGCTCGACCGTCCCTGCCCGCACTGTGGCTACCGCATGGTGATCATCGAGACGTTCGAGCCGGGTCGCCGCCCTCGCCATCGCCCCTCCGCGCCCATCTCGACAATCAGCATCAACACGTCATGACCTGCGCGCCATCATCTCGATCACCGTGTCTTCTCTCGGCCGGCCATTTGCGCTGGTCACCATGCGGTAATCCGGGGCCTTTCCTTCCAGGGACGAGTGTCCGTCGCCGCCGACTGCCGGTGGCGGGTTTTTCATTGTAGACGGAGCGAAATCGGGTACTCGTGAGCTCCTTGGCGCGGCGCCCCTGCCGACGGGGCTGCCCTAGGCTCTGTGCAGCCTTGTCCTTGCCGTCCTATCGCTGTCCTAACTGGAACGTCGTAAATGGCGCGCCTACCTGAGCGTAGGCTTGGCGTGTCACATTGTTCAACGCGCCTTCAACGCGCTGTCGCCAACGCTCGAGCTCCTCAGCGTTGGCGTCTCGCGCGACGAAGATCGGATCGCCTACAACCATGCCGATCCGGGAGAAAGGGAGATTGATTGTATAACGGTTCGGTGTGGCGAGCGACCGGTAGCGGGACGAGGCAATCGCGACCGGCACGATTGGCCGGCCAGAGAGGCGCGCCAGTGTCACGATGCCGAGACCACATCTGCGAGGCCATGTCAGTAGGTCGGCTGTCATCGCGACGCTGAACCCCTCAGCTAGGGATCTGACAGCTGCTCGAAGCGCCCGTGCCCCGCCTCGATCCTGCCCTCTCCAGTCCGGGCCCGCCCCCGAATAACCCCTATGCCCATACGCTGTAGCGCCCTGGCCAGCGGCTCCGCCACAAACGTATTCGCCACGATCGCGCGCAACGGCCTGATCTCCTTGCGCAGGACTTCGGGCACGAGCAATGTCTGGCCATGCCATAGGGCGAGAATAAATGGTTGATTTGCCCTCACGTTCGCAAAGTGATCCGCCGACGCGGCCGCCCAGGTGGAGGTGTTGCTGACGAAGCGAACGTACGCCGTGAAAGCTGCCAGCATGACTATTCACATCGAGTACTACCCAGGCGGAGGCGACGTTATCAAATTTCAAAGGCGAGTGACATCGCTGCTGATCGGCAGTGGTCAAAGTCAGGGACGACGCTTGTGTGCCAGATCGCGGTTAACGCTTGGTCCCCGGCTGCTTTTCTCGTTCACCCGGCCATTTTCAGCGGAGCGGACCGCAGAGTTGAACGCATGCGTCGCGCACCGTCACGGCAGTGCGATCCCTAGCCCAAAGGCCTTTCCGGCGACCCCACCACCAACTCCACCCACACCGTCATCATCTCCGCTCCGCCAAATGAGAACGCCGCTCGCCGCAGCCTGAACAACAAGCGGGGCCCAGTCAGCGAGACTGTTTCCCAACCGGAATGGGTACTTTCCGAGTCTATCGATATGAAAGCACAATGAATTATTGTGCACCATGCCGCAATATCTCACTGAAAGGCGCACGCTGGGACGAGGTTCCGCAGACGCCATTTACAGTAAGTCGCCAAGTGCCGGAGGCTAAGGAGATTTGTCGTGGTCAGTACGCTCCGCCTCTACTATGACGCCGTCATCGCAGTTGCCTTGATGGCTGTCGTGGCAATCGCCTGCGGTATCATCGCTGCCGTAATTACGGGCGATAGCTCGCCAAACTTCCCCGTCGCGGCAATCGCCCTCCTCCTTATTGGCGCATTCATATTCTTACGCCTCTGGAGCAAAGGCGCGCTCGTCTGCGCTTCCGCTCGGGTGACCCCGGGCGCTTGCAACCATCGGCCCCCACACGGCCCCGGTTAAATGGAGACGTCTTATGAAGAAGCTCGTCATAGCAACCGCCACGTCTTGGGACTAGGAATTGCCATCCCGGCGCATGCCGCAAGCGAAATAGACTGCATGGTCATGTGGGATAAAGCCGACGTCAACAAGAATGGCACTCTGGAAGGCAAAGACGCGACCGCCTACTTGGACGCGATCAGAAAGAGCGGCAAGAAGTATGAAATGAAAACCGTCGGCCAGCTGAGCTCGACCGAATTCATGGCTGCCTGCAAGGATGATGCCTTCAAGATTTCGTTTTATCGCGCGTGAGCCGCTGTCCATGCTCAAAACTCCGAAGCGCTGAGAAGCCTAGAGATTTGCACGCCGCGGTCATCGGCGGGTCGTTCGTCCATGGCTGGCACGGATTGTGGCTGCTGATCAGGGCACCCCTAGCTCTACCTGAAGCCCGAGCTGCTCTCAGTGAGCTTCTAGTAATTACTGTATTCCTCTTCACCGGCGACGCCTTCTGGCGCGCAATGTCCGAACAGGGTCACCTACGGCCCCCATCCGATTGGCGATTGAGCCACTATCGCGGGTCTCTTGCTCACTCAATTCCGGCCATTGGGGTGGTTGAGTGTGGCATTAGCACTCGGGCGGTCGCAGATGGAGGCGTACGTCATTCGGCCGACGGCGAGTGACGGATCAAGCATTCGACACGCCATAACCAGGCTCTCCGCTTTGAGATACACTCGGACCATGGGAATCCTAAGGCTTGTATGGAGGAGGCAGAGATCGTGCGCCGTTGTCCGGCGCTCGATCACGGAGCTACTCGCATCAGCGTAATAGCCCCGCCACACCTCCGTTCGCCATCCCACTTGCCCTCTCCGCGATCGCCTTGAAGCTGTGCTGACCCCACGTTCGTTCGGGTTGGATCGATTAGGGCGGGCCATGTGACCCGAAGCTCACCAGTGCTAGAGATCGTTCCACCACTCTTTAGGACGCCCTGTTTGATTACCCAAAGTCCCGTCCTGCTTCTCTCAGCGCAGAAATCGTTGTTGGAGAACTCTACGCGCCAAATTCCGTCGAATTGGCCTTCCGTCTGGGCCTTCTCAGGTTTCGGCTGAGCGGCAAGCTTGGTGGGGTCCAAGCCAGGTAGAGAGGTCAGCCACCATGCAGCGCCCAAGAGAACAGCTGCAACCGCAGCCCAGGCACCCAGTTTATGCGCCGCGATCGTGCCGACACGTTGCCGCGAGCCAGGCTGTGGCTGCGGTGCACTCGGGTGGCATCACCGCCAATCCGTCCGGAGGGCGTTGAGGCGCTCCCACCAAGACTGTGGCATCGAGCAAGTATCCACGCCGAGATACCGTTTTGATCAGGCTGTGATTGCCGTCGCCAAGCTTGCTGCGCAGTTCCCGAATGCATTGCGCGATCGAGCCGTCGGACACAATAACGTTGGGCCATACGGCGTCGTAAAGTTCTCTGCTTGGCCACCAGCCGACCGGCGTTCTGCGCGAGGTAGCGCAGCACCTCGAACGCCTTCGGCCGCAACTCGATATCCTCATCGCCCACGCGCAGGCATCCGCGCGTCAAATCGAGGGCAAATCGGTCGAAGCGCAAGAACGCCATGGACGACGGCTTGGGTCATTCAACGCTTCCGACGGTTGATCACCGCAGCCAATCAGAATCTTTTACTCGAAAAATCATTCTTCTGTCATCACTCGATCAAACTCCATCGGCCCACGTTCCTTTACGTTGGATCTTCTCAGTTTGATCCGTTGGAGGCCAACAACCAGCTCAGTAGCCTGAGACTGGTGGGCAGGGTCGTGGTGGATCACATGCTGACGAGGGAGTGGCCGCTGGTTCGACCTGTCGTCCTTGCTGGACTGTCGATCGCGGTGCTTGCAACCATGGTTGCTCCTGCCAATGCTCAGGGTCAATCGCTAAACCCGAGCTCATTGGCTTCCGGAGTGGCGAGCTGGAGCTGAAGGGGTTCATTTGGAAGCCTGCGGGAGCCGGGCAGCGGAATGCCTAGGAAGGCAAAGTCGGCTTTTATCTGGTTCCGGCTTGCTTCAAGCCTTGAGAGCAAGGATCGGGCGCCCTGCGCATTTGCTCGCAACCATGAAGCCAACTTTCCAAAGCTCCTTAGCCCCCTTAACAAGCTGTTCGCGGAGTTGGGTTTGGCCTTTTGAAGCGTGTCAGAGCGTATTTTACCCAACATTGCATGGTCAGCCGCGCATTAGGTTTTGGGTCGTAAACGAATTTTCTCTCCAACTCTTGCCGCCACCCGAGCAGCGGACGGGAGTTGGTTGGACCAAAGCCAGGCACGGCAACAACCTTGCTCTGATTGACATCGGCAGCAGAACTCGATGCCATAGGATGCTAGCGACAGCTTCTTTCGCTGGACCTATTCCACTGATCTTTACGTTTCGAATGCGGAAGCGCTCCAGATAGCTCGTGAGCTGGCGCGATCGACGATCCGCCTGGTGCTTCGCGACTTGTTCGCGCTCCTCGCCAGTTAGACCCTCGAAGGATCGCCCTCGCCTCGACAAGCGCCACTTTTAAGCCCTCTATGCGGTCAATTCCGCATCGCCGCTCCCAATCCTCAAGGGCTGTGTACCACTGGCTCTCCGTCGACACATACCGCGACCGCAGGGTGGATCGCAGGGTGGATCCGACGTCAACTTCCTTAGCGCGCAGCACAAAACCAACAATCACCGAGGCCGAGGCTGCCCTGGCAAAACAGGGGCACGGAAGCTGATAATCAGTACTGCGACCACAAACGCGGTGCACCAACCCGCTTCATAGACCGCCAGCGAACTTCCCTGCTCGTGCCTCCGGGCTGGGTTGCGCCGTTGCCTGACGCAACATGGGCGTGGGCAGGGAACGCGCCGGGATCTTGATGGCTTCGATCTGCGCCAAGAGACCTACGGCGGAAAAATTTGCGCGGAGAACCGGGCCGGGGCGGAGCAGGTGTTTCTGCTTTACGCTGCCGTTGGTTCGTTGACACGACAGTCTACGGTAATGGCTGATCTCAATTTCTGTACACGCACCTTGCTGCGAATGCTCAGGTCTCAATGTGGCACTACTCCGCCCCGTTCGGCATCGCGTTAAGTTGCGCTAACTCGGTCTGTTGCTAGGGTCCTTCCGGACCTCTGAACGGAGCAGCCACTTAGAGAACCACCCGCTCCAGCCAAAATGACATGGCACGCACCAGAAGGCATCCCCGAGGCGGTGGCACCACATCGGTGGTCAGGGAGAGCGGCCGCGCGTTGGGCGTGGCCACGGCAGCCACGAGCGCATGACACTGTGCGGCAGCCGCGGGAAGGTGCGAGCAATCAAGGCGTTTGAAATCGAGAGGAAACGCACACCTATCCGGCTGACTACGGACGACCATGATCAGCCGCACCAGGATTCGCACCGCATCGAGGCGCCTCTTTTTCTGGAGTGACAAAAGTCGCCTCAGACTCGGCTCGCGCGCGCACGCGTGGCGGCCACCAGGCCTTCGACTCCGAGGCCTCCTCCTTGATCACTCCTCCGAATTTAGGATCCGGCGGCGAGAGTTGCTTTCCGTCGATTGTCGTTGTGGCAGCTGGTGAACCTGGAGGGCTGGCGGTCTGCTGCGCCAAGACCGGCGATGCCAAAATGAGGCAGGCTAAGCTGACGCAAATCGATGCCGTCCAGCGGAGATCGCGGTGGCTTTGGACACATTGGTCGTACCCTTCGACGTGCGATGCGTGTGGTTAACGGATGGCATGTGCGAGAAGGGTGCGAAAAAGGCTACGATCAAACCGGGGCAAAATCGCATGCAGACAAACCCCAAACCCGGCTCGCGCGATTGCTGAAGCCAGCAGCTTGTCCACATAGAAGGCAGCGAAAAGCGTTCGCCAACGCGCAGAAATAGCTCGTCGCCGCAAGACCACCACGGGCATGTAAGGACTGCCGCCCTATGCGCGCGTTTCGATTGGCTCGCGGAACCAGTTTTGCCTTCAAATTGCTCGACGCCGGGCCTAGGATTTGGACAGGCCGCTCAATCATCGCAACGTCGATACGGATCGGCGAGCGGGCCTCATCAGGGAGGAATCCGATGAAGGCAAATGCACCTAACCGCAGGAATTTCCTGTGCAGCACCGGTTTCGTCGCCGCGGGATTGGCGACGAGTGGCTCCATCATACTCGCCCCGGACTATTCCTGGGCGTTGTCAACTACTGCGATCGACGCGCACACGGCGCAGACGTTGCTCGTCATGGCGCGTCAGTTGTTCCCACACGACCGCCTAGGCGATCAGTACTACGCCACCGTGGTCGACGCCGTCGACAAGCAGGCGGCAAGCGACGCCGCGTTGCGCAAGCTTCTTGCTGAGGGGGTTGCGCGGCTCGATGGTGCGCGCGGCATCCATTGGGTCGAACTGAGCAACGGTGCCCGCAGCGCGGTGCTGAAGACGGTGGAGGCCAGCGAGTTTTTCTCCACGATGCGCACGGCAACGATCAATAACCTCTACGGCAATCCGCTGGTCTGCCGCTTCTTCGGCTTCGAAGGATCGTCCGTCGAGCACGGCGGCTACATCAACCGCGGCTTCGACGACATCGGCTGGCTGCCCAACTCGTGACCGGAGGATCGATCAATGGCCAAAGTATTCGATCTCAAGGATGATTCAGTCGTCGTGGTGGTCGGTTCGGGCGCGGGCGGCGGAACGCTGTCCAACGAGCTCGCCCAGCGCGGCATCAATGTGGTGTGTCTGGAGGCGGGACCGCGGCTCGACATCACCAACATCGTCAACGACAACGCCACCATGTTCGGCCGCCTGAGCTGGCTCGACAAGCGCATCGGCACTGGCGATCTTAACCCGGCACTGCCGCTCTGGGTCTGCAAGACCGTTGGCGGGACGACGGTGCATTGGGCTGGCGCGTCGCTGCGCTTCCAGGAGCACGAGTTTCGCGCGCGCACCGTCTACGGCAATATCCCTGGCGCCAATCTTCTCGACTGGCCGATCACGCTGCAAGAGCTCGAGCTCTTCTATACGCGCGCCGAGGACAAGCTGGGCGTCACCGGCACGCACAACATCCCGCGTCTCCCGGGCAACAACAATTTCAAGGTGATGGCGGCTGGCGCCAAGCGCGTGGGATATACCCAGGTCCACACCGGCAACATGGCGATTAACGCCGAGTCCCGCGACGGTCGCCCGGCCTGCCAACAGATCGGTTTCTGCATGTCCGGCTGCGCCATCGGCGCTAAATGGTCGACGCTCTACACCGAGATCCCGCAGGCGGAGAGTACCGGTCATTTCGAGATCCGACCGGACAGCATGGTGGTCAAGATCAACCACGATGCCAGCGGCAAGGTCAACGGCGTCGTCTACGCCGACAAGAGCGGGACCCTGCAGGAGCAGAAGGCGCGCGTGGTCTGCGTCGCCGGCAATTCGGTCGAGACGCCGAGGCTCCTGCTCAATTCGGAGTCGTCGAAGTTCCCGAACGGGCTCGCCAACTCCTCGAGCCAGGTGGGACGCAACTATATGCGGCATATGACGGGCACGGTCTATGCCATCATGCCCGGACGGGTGAACTTCGATCGTGGCACCCAGATGGCGGAATCATCAAGGATGAATCGCGGCACGATCCGTCCCGTGGCTTCGCCGGCGGCTACGAGATGGAGACCTTGCCCGGCTTCGGCCTTGCCGGCGTGGCGTCCAACACCATTGCGGGCGCGTGGGGCCCCGAGTACGCGAAGGTCATCGAGATGTACGATCATTTCGCCGGCATGTGGCTCGTCGGCGAGGACCTACCGCAGTCGGGCAACGGCGTCATACTGCATGCTTCGGAAAGGACAAGCACGGGATGCCGGTGCCGGTAGTGCACTTCAAGGACCATGCCAACGACATTGCCATGCGCAACCACGCCTACAAGGCGGGAACGGCGGTCTACCAGTCGCTCGGCGCCACGCAGGTGTTCGAGCTGCCGCCATTCCCCAGCACGCACAACATGGGCACCTGCCGCCAGAGCGAGAAGGCGCAGGACGGGGTGTGCAACAAGTACGGCCAGGCCCACGACGTCGCCAATCTGTTCATCTCGGACGGTAGCCAGTTCACTAGCGGCGGCGCCGAGAACCCGACGTTGACCATCGTGGCGCTCGCGATCCGGCAAGCCGAATACCTGGCCAATCAGTTGAGTAAGAACGAGATGTAGGACACACAAGACGCGCGGCGGCGGTCCCGGTGCATTGCGCATCAGGACCGCCGTTCGCCTGGGTTCCGCCCGCCGCGAGAACACGGTGCGTCGAGATCGACCATTATGACATGCGCGCAGGCGTTTGCGCACGTGAGGCTGGCTTCGGCCAGAAGGCCCGCTTTCAGAAAATTGGTTTGCCGGTTTGTTTCCGTTAATGGCACGCTGCGTGAGTGCCGGTTAGTCGACGATCACGGTGGCAATCAGGGGTCGAGCAGACCAAGACTGAACATCGGTCGCAAGTTTATGCGGCCACATTTTGCGTGCCCGGCACTGCTATTGTCCTCGAACGGATGGCGCAAGATCGATCTCACCTGCTCCATCAGCGGGTAGTGTAGACACCGCCGGAATGATAGACATTACGATCGGCATTTATTCGCAATGGGAGGGCCGAACCATGGCGGGTAGCGTTGAACTCGATTGTCTCGAAGGCATTCGCATCGTGGACTTCACCCAGTTCGAGGCTGGACCGTCGTGCACCGAATCCCTCGCTTGGCTCGGTGCCGAGGTGGTGAAGATCGAGAACCCGCGGACAGGCGACCCCGGTCGCCGGTTGCAGCCCGGCAAACCGGACAACGACCCGTGGTATTTCCATCAGTTCAACGCCAATAAGAAGTCGGTGACCTTGAACCTCAAATCGCCGCGCGGGCTCGAGATTGTCCGCGCGTTGCTGGAAAAAGCCGATGTCACCATCGAAAACATGGCGCCCGGCACGATCGAACGGCTGGGGCTCGGCTATGAAGAGGTCAAGAAGATCAACCCCGGTATCATCTATTGCCAGGTCAAGGGTTTCGGCAGTGGCAGCCCGTACGAGAAGAACCTCGCGTTCGACATGATCGCACAGGCCGCAGGCGGCACCTTCAGTGTCACCGGCGAAGGTGACCGGGCGCCAGTCAAACCGGGCCCCTCCCTTGGCGACACCGGCACCGGCATGCTGATGGCGATCAGCATCCTGGGCGCGCTCTATAAGCGTTCCAAAACCGGGAAGGGCCGCCTACTGCAGGTGGCGATGCAGGATGCGATGCTCCACTACATGCGCGTGCCGTTCTCTCGCACCCAACTCACTGGCCAGGCTGTCATGCGCGACGGCAGCAGCCGGTCGACGCCCGGCGGGCTGACGCCCCGTGCTCTCTCACCCGTGCAAGCCCGGCGGGCCGAACGACTATGTCTACGTGTTCTGCAGCCGTGCCAACCCCGAGCACTGGCAGCGCCTGCTCAAGGTCATCGGCCGCGAAGAACTGAGCGGCGACGAGCGTTACGATTCCCAGCAGGCGCGCAGCCAACGCGCCGTAGAGGTTGATGAGATCATCGCCGCTTGGACACGGCAACGCACAAAAGAAGAGGCCATGAAGCTCATCGGCGCGGCCGGCGTGCCTGCGGGCGCGGTGTTCGATACGCTGGAGCTGATGAACGATCCTTCGTTTGCGCAGCGCGGCATCATGCAGACGATCGACCACCCCACGACCGGCAAGGTCAAGATGCCGTCCTGGCCTGTGCGCTTCGACGGCACGCCGCCGAAGGTCAAGCCGTCGCCGCAGCTTGGCCAGCATGTCGACGACGTGCTTGGCTCGTGGCTCGGCATCGGCGCCAAGGAACTTGCGGCGCTGCGTGAGGAAGGCATTGTCTAGCTACTTCCCGGCGCAAAATTCCAACGCCCAGCTGGCGCGAATTCGGTAGCCGAGTGGCGTAGGAACTGCAAGGGCGGACCGATTTCGACACTGCCCTGCCCGCTGCAGACATCCCCTCCGTTCATCACCCAAAACGTCTCGGAACGCCATTGACAAATTGACCGAATCAGTGTCAGTTTCAAGAATGACACTAGAGCAAGCCATACGTGCGCGCGAGAGACTTCTCAAGTCGCTGCCGATGACCGGCGAGATCCTGCGTGGCTCGCTGCTGGAGCGAACCGTTTTCCCGCCATAAGGCCAATTGCGAGAAGTGTGCGAGCGGCGAAGGTCACGCGCTGTCGGTATTGACGGTCACCTATCCTGGCAGCCGCACGCGCCAAATCAGCCTACGGCCCGAGCAAGTGCCTGAAGTGCGCCGCTGGTTGGACAACTATAAGAAGTTCAAGGAGGCTCTCGAGGCGATCTGCGAGCTCAACCATCATATGTTGCGTCCAGAAACACCTCAATCAAAGCGCGGAAGGAAAGCGCGTGATTGATGCACGGCGCGCACAGTTCAACTTCGGCGACAAATTGATCGCTGACGAAGTTGATGGCCTCTACGAAGAGTGGATGATCCACGTCGACCAAGTGCTCGCGGACGAGAAGATCGTAGCGGCCGCGTACGAGGCGCTCGCCAAACGGCGTCTCCTGAGTCGTACGCGCGGGCGGCGGGCTTCGCCGCCGAAGTGGTCGTGCGCCTACTCATCCCCAAGCACATTCGCAACTGGAGCTACGCCATACTCGAGCGGGAAGTGCGCGCCAACCTGATCTACCGCAAGTTCACCCGCATTGGGTTCGCCAAGATGGCTGATGCCAAAACCATGGGCCGATGGGGAAAGCTGTCGGACCGGAGGTGATTAGAGCGATCCACGAGAGGATTGTGGTGTCCCTGCCGCAAATCAGATCCGGACGTACTGGTGGTGGAGACCACCGGAGAATCGGCCTCGGAAGAATCTGGCCGACGGCATGAACTACACGTGATACCGGAGCATCTTTGCCTAACGACAGATGTGTTCGCACTTCATTGTAATAGTTCATGTACGATAGCAACGCGTGACGAAGGTGCTGCTCTCCGAAGACCACGATATGATCGACGCATTCCCGTCGGATCGACCCGATCACCCGTTCGGCATAGGCATTTTTGCCATGGCGACCGCGGCGAAGTTGGTCGATCGCGAATACCCATGGCGCGCATGCGCCGGGTGAAAGCCTGACCATAGACCTGATCTCGATCGCGCAGCAGGTATGTTGTTGCCTGGTCCCATCCGCAGGCTTCCGTAAGCTGGCGGGCGATCCACTCGGCAGTCGGGTGTGCCGTCACACCCATCCATAAGATGCGGCGGCGATCGTGGCGCAGGATCAGCAAGCCATAGAGAAGCTGAAACGAAATTGTTGGCACCACGAACAGATCCATCGCAACAATCCCATCAGCGTGATTGCTGAGAAACGTCCTCCAGCCCTGAGACGGTGGTCGCCTCCTGCGCGCCATATACTTGGTCACACTCGTCTGCCCGACGTCGATGCCGAGCTTGAGGAGTTCGCCATGCATCCGCGGTGCGCCCCAGAGCGGGTTGGCAAGGCTCATCGCACGGATCAAGCGGCGTACTTCCAGCGGCACCGTCGGCCTGCCCCGCGAGCTCGCGATTTCCAACGCCAATAGGCTCTAAACCCCGCTCGGTGCCAACGGATCACGGTGGCTGGCTGGACGATCGCCAGTGCGTCGCGAGCGGTAGACAACCACCGAAACAGGCCGACGAATATCAACCGATCGATGCTGCCGAACCGAGGTCTCTTTGGCGCCGTCCGCCGCAGGACGTTGATCTGCTGGCGTAGCGCCAAGTTCTCCGCCACAAGGGCTACCCTCAACCGAAACAGCCCGATGAACGCCCACCAGATCAATTTGCAAAGGTCCCACATCGGACGACAGCATCGCCCATGTTGCCTGCACTTGCTAGCCCGATGAGGTTTGCGAGAGGGACTACCGTGAGCAGATGCGCCAAGTGCGCGCGCGAGGGCTTGGTTTATTCGATCACCTCGTCGGCGCGGATAAGCAGTGATGGCGCTGACACTAAGGTCGAGCGACGTAAGCGGACTTAAGATTGAGGCCCAGCTTGATGATGCCATTAGCGAGGTCCCGTCCGGGAAGCCTCTAGTGATGAGTAGGTCATATCCCCGAAATGGGGAACCTGTAAGCCTGGCCCGCGTTCCTTTGTGCAAAATCGGTCCGCGGAGCCTCCCATGCTGAAAGCGTGCGCACTGGCGGCTGTTGTATTGAGTGGTAGGAGCGACACTAGTCGCAGCTCAAGATCCAGAGCACCGGAAAACAGGGTGGCGGCCACTCCGGGCCAGCAGTCCTCGACCTACGCCGCAGCGCGCCAGTCCGCCGCCTCATCGAGCGGCTCCTCCGCATGTAAGCGCGCCCAGCGCCCCTGCTGCTCGCGCGCCACAGGCACCCCCAGCCGCCGCCGCGCGCGGAAATGAGGCCGCTACCCGTAGGGCAGCAGAACAACAGCGTGCTGCGGAGCAGCAGCGACGAGCCGCGGGTCAACGCGCTCTTGAGCAACAACACCGTCGCGCAGCGAAGAGCAGCAGCGCGCGAATGAACGGCGACAGACTGCCGAGAGACAGCGCGCATCCGAGCAACGTGCTGCCGAGCAGCGTCGCTCGGCGCAGCAACAGCGTGAAAATGAGCGAAAAATCAAGCTGACAGACAGCGAGCACTGGAGCAGCAAGCAGCGGAGCGGCGACGTGCTGCAGAGCAACAGCGCGCCGCGGAGCAAAAGCGGGCGACCGAGCGCGCCAACCCGGCGCTACGTCCCGGAGCCAATCAGCCAGTCACTGCCAGGCACGAACAGTTGCGCCAAGAGCGGGCGAAGCTGTCCCGCGATCAACACATCCGCCTGCGCCAGGCTTTCACTATCAATCGTGATCGCATTACGCGAGTGCAATTCACAAGGCGTGTCGGAACCCGCATTCCGCGTAGCGTGAGACTCTTTGCAGTACCGGCAGCGGTGCTAGCGATCTTTCCCTACTATCAAGATTACCGCTACGTCGTCGAGGAAGACACGATTTGCATCGTCGATCCCGACACTTACGAGATCGTGGATGTCCTGGACGAGGGAGCTTACGGGCCGGGTTCCCGACCACAGGTGGCCGGGCTAACGCTTACGGGCCGAGAGAGCGCTGGTGCTCGACAGCATCCCGCCAGACTTCCCACAGAGTGCGCTTGCGCCTTCGTCTGGCACTGGGCGCTGAAATTCCCGGCCAGCATCGAGCTTAATGAGTTCGCGCCGCTCCTCCTCGATCAAGTGCCAAAATTGCGCGATTTCCGCTTCGTCGTCTCACAAGATCAAGTCGTGATTGTCGCGCCTCTGGATCGCGGCATTGTGCTTGTCCTCGACAGGTAGCTCTTAGTCGGTCGGCGCAGGATCGCCTCAGAATCGCTCTTCCTCTTCGGCTCCTTCCGCCCGCCGTTGGACATGCCGTTGATCCACCGATGGAATAATGCTTCGTGCCACTTTCAGACGCGAACACATGCAGCAACATGCGCGAACAGAGCTGTGACGGTGGCAACGTTGAGGCCGAGTCGACATCTTTGGCATCTTTGTAGCGATTCATGTCGACTCTCGTAGCTGGCGGCTCGCCGGCCCCGCCGCTGCGCGGACCTGGCGGAGGCGTCGAGCTGGCGTACGAGCGCCGACAGCGGGCGCGCCATGAACAACCAGAGTGCGCCGAAGAAGACGCCTTGAACGATCGAGGCTGGCGAGCCAGGAAATGATGTACGACTGATCATCCTCCACTGGGCGGGCCGTGACCGTCACCTTCGCTTGGCGCAACAGACGATCGGTCAGCGCCGGCAGAAGCTGGGAGTGCGGTGCCAGCGTCCCGAACGTGCGCCCGGTCGTGAACCGGCCTACAATCTTCAATCCCTGGAAGGTCACCTCCTCGATCTTGCCGCCGTCGACGTCGGCGATGAACTGCGAATACGACATCTCGGGCCGCGCCAGGCTCGTCCTCGGATTGGCCATGAGGCGTGAAAAAAGCAACCGAGAAGCCGAACCCGACCGCGATTCCGATCAGCAGATTTTCATCTTCGGTCCCCACTCGACGGCAATGCCCTCAAATTCCTGCATGCTAGCAGGCCGCACAAGAACCTTCTGTTGAGTGCCAAGCGGCGACATTGTGCCCGGTGCGTCTCGACGACCGCTGGTCGCAATTAACGTGGCAACCTCGCGTGCGCACGCGATGAATCTGTCCACCACCGGGCTCAGAGGAGTTCTGTTATCATAGTTATTAATCACACCAATAAATGATTGTGCCATTCTCAATAGCAGCACGCTCAACAAGCTGAAGCAGATCACATAAACCTTTGTAGCGACGGTCACTTGCTATCTCTCGTTAAATATCTGGAAGCATCCAGCTGTCAATTTTTGGTTTTCGCATTCTGGCGTTTGTTATTTCCCGGATTTCCCGTTCTCTTCTCGACAGGGCATTCGTGAGCCTGTTGACGCAGCTCTGGAGGCTTGCGCCCGACCATGTTATCAGCCAGCGCGTTGTTGTCCTGTACCGCTTGTGTAAAAGGACCTGCCTCCTGCAATTTTCCGAGATACAATCCGTAGCCTGCCATGAGCCCTCCATTCTTAATCGCAGTTAGCTCACGCTCCTTCGGCCAGGCAGCCTTGGAGGCGTGGGGCCATTTTAGCATGGCAAGTGATTGCATCCGTGTGAGCTAAAGAGAGATGCCCCGAACAGCCGCGCGCACGTCAAGGCACCACTTCCGGTCCACCGCCCGCCGTTCTGTTTGCGGCTGCGAGCAGTGCGGTGAAGGTCTCGCCGTCCTCAACAAGCGTTGTTCTGGCGAGGCATCACGTCATGATCGAAGCTACCTTCAGTCCACAAAAACGGGGCGACTACAGGTACAGCTAAGTGGTCGGAAATGGAGTGTTGCGATCCAGCAGCAGCCAAACGATCAAACCGGCGCGCCCCGCAGCATCCTGAGCATCCCCTCACCGAACCCAGGGCAAATATAAGGCGCCCTCCAAGCCCCGCCAATCCGGCTGCCATGATCGGAGAGGCATAAGGCCGCGGCGGGCATTGGGTCGCCTCGGGGCTAGGCAGGTCCGCATTACCTCAGCTTGCAGACTATGATGCTGCACGAGCGAAGGGCGGCAAGCTCAGTGCCAGAAGCGGTCATCGCAGCGCCGGGACGCAGTTGAGCCTCGACCCAATGATGACTACGATCAGAAGATGCGCCGACTATTGGTGATCCTTTCGCTGGTGTTCTTAATGCCGATGCTAAGCGCTCAGGCTCAGCCGGCACTCACCGTTGATCCGAATCGATAGTACCGCTGCCTGACAAGTTCGATTTGGAGACGCCGGCGGCCGCAGTGCCACTTGAGATCGCACGCTTTCAGGGTGCCTGGATCGGGACCCGGCAGGACGACAGGCACATCCTTGTGGTCGAGCGCGTCAGACCCGACGGGCATGCCCATGTGGTGTTCGCGCGGTCGGATTCCGCCTTCTACGGCATGAATCGGGAATGGTGGCGCGATGACGCGACGATCGCCGGTGGCGTGCTGACCATGACCGGATTTCGCATCTTCCGTTACACCTTCGAAGGTCCCGACCGGCTATACATGACCGCCACACTGAAATCGGGAGCCGTCACCTCGGGAGTGTTGGTACGCGCCGATGCGGCGCGCCTGAGCCGCCGGTGAGCGGCCGTTCGATTGGCCGTGGCCTGGCGAGCGCGTGTGGATTCCGCACCTGCGGCTTGGACGCCCGATGGCACTCGGCCGATCATGCTCGAGGGGGACATTCTATCCGCCTACCGGCTCTGGCCCAGCCCGCTCGCGATCTTCACCCATGGCTCTGATGTTGGGCGCAATCAGCTGCGGAGTTGGTCGTTCTCGACTGAGGCGTATTGGCTTCGCGACAGCGGATTTGCGGTGCTGGCGCTGATGCGCCGTGGCCGTGGTAGGTCCGAAGGAATTAATGGCGAGGAAGACTTTGGCCGCGCGCACGACGGCAGCCTGGTGGATGTTTCGGCAGGCGTCGCGCAAGCTGTTGAAGATTTGGACTCGGCCATTGCGTTTCGGCCAGACGCGATCGGTCGTGCTTCCGGGACCTGTGCTGCTCGCCGGCCAGTCACGCGGCGGCTTCCTTGCTATGCACTATGCTGGTCTCCAAGCCCGCCCAGGTCATGGGCGTGGTGAATTTCTCCGGTGGCTGGTACCCCTACGGACCAGTGACCACGCCATACTATGTGAATGCCGGCCGCGGCGCCGGAAGGTGCCGCAACTCTGGCTCTACGCAGACAATGACCGTCTCTATGACGAAACCCTGATCCGCGAATACTACCAAGCATTCAGTGCGGCCGGCGGCAGCGCGCGCTTCGAACTACTCGCGCGGCATTCCGGCTGACGGACATCTGCTACGGCTTTATCCTGACCGGTGGCGATCGATTGCCGACGAGTTCCTGACTTCACTCAATCGGCAGCACCCTGAGTGGCCCGGTTCCTGCGGCAACAGATGTCAGCATCGGGTCAGCTACAGCCCAAAGTCCTGCATGCGATCAGGGTCTACATCTGGTCTCCTGTACCCTTCCAAAGCAGACATGCCACTTTCCATGCTCGGCATGTGCAAAGAGTGCCAGGAGGAGACCTTGCCGAATTCAGCGGCCGACATGCTGCCGCAGAAACTCACTGATGTCGCGGAGCTCGGCTTCATCCGCAGTTGCGCTGTATTCCGTCCGGTGCCCCTGGTACATTTCTGGCTTGTTGGCAGCGCGCCGTTGGTTGAACCAATGATAGGCCCCTGTGTAGATGGCAAGGCGCGTTCTGCTGCCCTTTTCGATTTGAGCGGCGATCATTTGTCGGCAACGTCTCAGCTGGTGTTATCTCGTCGAGTTCGCCAACGAGTACCAATGTTGGAGCAATAAACGTGTCGTCTGCGCAGACTGGATAGTAGGCGACAGCGGCCGCAAATCGGCGCTCGCTCAATGTTTCTACAGCGCCATCACGGACTGCCGCCAGTGCCGCCCCGCCCCCGACACCGGTACCGATGACCGCAATTCGATCAGATCGAATGAACTCTCTCGTAGCGAGATAATCGAGAGCGCCAACCGCATCACTGAGCCGATCGACAGCAACGTAGTTGTTGGGTGCGCAAGCGCGCTTAATGCCACGTGGTGCGAAACTGTCTCACAAACAGCACGACATATCCTTGAGAGACAAATTGGTCGGCGATGCGTGGCTCGTCATCATGCAATCGGCCGAGGGCAGCTGTGGAGCCAGACAATGGCTGGGAACGGCCCAGCGCCTGGCGGACGGAAAAGTTCACCGCTGAGTTCGGTTGTTGGTTCAGGGGCTATCGTTTCGCCGCGCTCTTTTAGCCAACCGCAGCTTCAACGCAGTTGGCGGAACGACCGCCGCGTGGAACTTGACGTTCTCCACCGATGCTTCGGTGTTGCCCACCGCGATCAACAGGATTGGGACCATTAGGAGTGACGCGAGGCGCATGAGGCAAGCTCCCACAACTCTCAAGTTCGCCGGAGCCAGTCAGGGCGTGAGTGTACGCTTCTTGAAGAGTATTGCCTAACGCTGAGATGCCAATACCGTCCATGGTCGGTAGTGGGTCAAGGCCGGCCCTCCCTGACAGCTACCGCGATCGCTAGCCTTCGTCCGGTGACCCCTCATTTTCGGGCATGAGGCCAATCGACGGCGCAAGCCACCAGGTGCAATAACGGCCGTAAGCACTTGCGATAAGAAAGGGCAGTCGGTCATTCGATCACCCCAGCAGCGCGGGCGAGGAGCGTCGGCGGGATGGTGATGTCGAGCGCCTTCGCGGTCTTGAGGTTGATAACCAGCTCGTATTCGGTCGGCGCCTGCACCGGAAGATCGGTCGGTTTTGCGCCCTTGAGAATGCGATCGACGTAGCCGGCCGCGCGCCGGTACTGGTCTACGCAAGTCGGGTCCATAGGAGATCAGTCCGCCGCCGGTGACGAAGACGCGGAAGGGATAGACCGCGGGCAGATGGTGCCGAGCCGCAAGCGTGATGATCAGATCGCGATGAACCACAACCGACGGGCTCGCCGCCATGATCAGACCGCCATTCGAGCCGGGCGCAAATGCAGCGACGGCGCGCTCGATCTCGCCGGCGTCGCGCACGTCGAGCGGGCTGACCTCCACCCTGAGCGACGGCGCCACGGACTGGATTACGGCAAACTGGCCGATCCCGGAGGCTATGGCGGGATCGCGAAGGACCGCCGCTCGCGTCACACCCGGCGCGATCTGCTTGAGCAGCTCTAGCCATTTCCCGCCCAGGCCGTATTCGAACAGGGTGAAGCCGGTAGCGTTGCCGCCCGGCCGCGCCAGGCTGTCGACGATAGCCGGCGCCGACGGGATCGACGACAACCACGAACACGATCGGCACGGTGCGGGTCGCCTGCAGCAACGGCCCCACGGACCGGGCTGCCAGTGGGCCAGGATGACGTCCGGCGCGAGCGCAATCAGTTCTGCTGCGGATTTGCTAATGTCGCCGGCACTACCTACAATCCAACGCTTGTCGAGCCGCACGTTGCGGCCGTCGGTCCAGCCCAACTGCTGCAGACTCTGCAAGAACGCCGCGACGCGGGCCTTCGATTCCGCATCGTCCGCGGCCGTGCTCATGAGCATGCCGATGCGCCGCCCCCGCTCGGGTTGTTGCGCGCGCAATGCAGCGGGCCAGACAACCGCCCCACCAAAAGCCCGATGAACTCTCGGCGTCTCATGTTGTGGTTACACCCAGAACCAATTGTTTCAAGACATCCGCGTCACGCCAAGGGAGGCAAGCTGATGGGCGCGGCAATGTCTCAACAGGGTCAAATTCGGGCGCCGACAGCCTGTTCACTGACTTGTCCCGGAGTTTCGGCTCCCCTCAGAAAGCCGACCTTATTCGCGCGCGTCTGCGTTGGTCGTCGGCTGAGTGCCATTGTGCCAGCAAGAGAGTGCGCCGGTTACGCCGGCAAGAAGTAGGAGGTGAAAGTCCACCACGATGAAGGTGTAGCAAACCACATCGACCCCGAGTCATGCGCAGTTACCCGCGAGGGTCTCGGCGAAGCGTTGACAGGGGAGCGCGTAGGCCAGCCATCGAGCCGCGGAAGAGGCATCATTTCGGGTGCTGACGCAGTTCTCTTTGCGGAAGGCGAAACGGAGGGGCGCGGTAATTGCGAGTGCTCCGAAGACCCGGCGTGGTCGTAGACCCTGGCATATGCGTACGCTTCTTGTGCGGGACCCGGGAGATCTCACGGTCGACCAACAACCCGAGTGAATGGCGTGTTGCTCTGGTCCGTGTCGGGAAGGTGAGGAGCCGTAGCCGATGATGCACGACCGTGAGAAGTCACACTCCGCCATAGTAGCGGCGAAGCCGACGAACAAAGCGGACGCGACATCTGTCGCCGATGCAGCGGAGCCGGTGGAGCCAAGGGCGGGGACCAAGAGGAACGCGAGCGAGCAAAGCACGCACCGGACACAGGGCCGGGAGCGCGTGACACAGGCGCTCGACCGCGTACGGCAAGCCGCAAGGCAAAGGAGGGAAGAGAAGTTCACCGCGCTTTTCCATCACCTCAGCGTGGACCTGTTCCGGGAGGCGTTCTTCGCACTCAAACGCGATGCCGCACCCGGAGTGGACGGGCTGGCGTGGGAGACCTACGAAGCAGACCTTGACCTAAAACTCACTGATCTGCACTCACGGGTCCAACGGGGAGCGTACCGGGCACTGCCATCGCGCCGGGCGTACATACCAAAGGCCGATGGGAAACAGCGCCCGCTGGCGGTCGCGGCGCTCGAGGACAAGATCGTCCAGAAAGCGACCGTTGCCGTGCTGAACTGCATCTACGAGGAGGAGTTCCTCGGCATCAGCTACGGGTTCCGACCAAAGCGTGGACCGCACGATGCGCTGGATGCGTTGGTAGTCGGGATCTCGACCAGACGAGTGAACTTCATCTTTGACGCCGATTTGGCCGCTTTCTTCGATCTCGGTCAGCAAAGAGTGGCTGGTCCGTTTCGTGGAGCACCGCATCGGTGACAAGCGCATCATCCGCCTGATCCGCAAATGGCTGAAGGCGGGTGTCCTGGAGGACGGGGTCGTCACGGTTAGTGAGATGGGGACGGGACAGGGTTCGGTCATTTCGCCCCTGCTCGCCAACATCTACATGCACTACGTGTTCGATCTGTGGGCCGACCGCTGGCGACGGCGCGAGGCCCAGGGCGACGTGATCATCGTGAGGTACGCCGATGACTTTGTTGTCGGTTTCGAGCACGAGACCGACGCCCGACGTTTCTGGGACGCACTGCGCGCGAGGTTAGAGGAGTTTGCGCTTTCGTTGCATCCGGACAAAACCCGCTTGATCGAGCTTGGCCGCCACGCGGCGGACACACGAGCAAGGGCGGGGCTTGGAAAGCCGGAGACCTTCAAGTTCTTGGGCTTTGTTTTCATCTGCAGCAAGACACGCCGGGGCAAGTTCCTCGTCCATCGCAAGAGCCGGCGCGACCGCATGCAGGCAAAACTCAAGGAGGTCAAGAAGGAGCTGCGCAAGCGCATGCATCGGCCGATACCCGAGCAGGGACGTTGGCTGGCGCAGGTCGTCAGGGGCTACTTAGCCTACCACGCGGTTCCCACAAACCGCGCGAGCATCAGCGCTTTCCGCCGCTACGTGATACGGCTCTGGCATCGCACGCTTCGGCGTCGAAGTCAGAAAGACCGGTTCTCGTGGGAACGGATGCAGAAACTGGCCGACGACTGGCTCCCTCAGCCTCGCAACTTCCATCCCTGGCCACAGGCGCGTTTTGCCGTCAAGCACTCGAGGTAAGAACCGGATGCCCGAATTGGGCCCGTCCGGGTCTGCGCGGGGGCGGTGAGCAATCACCGTCCCTACCGCGATCTCGTGCACTGCAACAAGTTTTCGGCACTCGATCACTAGAGGAATAGGTCGCCAAAAACTTCACTTGCCGAGTTCTTGGACGACCGCATCAAATAAGGCACGGGTCTCGGCGTTCGCCGGATCGTTCCGGGATTTGCCGCACAGCGGTGTGCACCATCACGAGCTTCGACGCCGGGTCAACCAAGATGAACTGGCCGCGGAGACCCTTTGAGAGCGAACCTCCGCTCCGAGCCAGACTGAGATCCATACCTGATATCCATACCCGTCGTATCGGGTCGCAACGCCCGGAGCGAGGTAGCCCTCCGTAGGGCGCACCGTGGTCGCGTCAATGACCCACTGCCGCGGTATGAGTTGGTGTCCCTCCCACATCCCGTCATGCGCGAGGAGCCGTCCGAACCGGGCATAGTCTCGCAGCACCGCGTTGAAGCAGCAAAACGTCACTTCCTGGCCACTGCTATCAATGGCCCACGAGGCATTGGCTTCTGTGCCGATCGGTTGCCAAATCTTCTCACGTAAATAGTCCGTGATAGGTCTCCGGATTGCTGCTCGCAACACGAGGCCGAGGACTAGGTCTCAGCGCTGGCGTAGTGGAAAATGCTACCCGGTGGTGCAGCCCGTGTGTTGAATTGCGAGACATTGTCGACGGCGCGTTTGCGCGAGAGATCAGCCACGGAGCCGGGCGACATCATCTTTCCCGTCATAATTTTCGCTAAAAGCAACGCCCGACGCCATGTGCAGAAGATCACGGATTGTAGTCTTGCCATATTCAGTATCGGCAAGCCGAGGAACGTAAGCTTGAGACTGTGTCGTCGATCGACTTGATCGCGCCTTCCGACACGGCGATGCCAATCAACATGGCCGTGATCGTCTTGGCCATGGATTGCGAGAGAAAACGATGGCGATCGGAGCGCGCGTATTGATAGTGCTCGAAGAGTATCGTGTTGCCCTTGGCAATCAATAGACCGGTCGTGGGATTGCGGTTGAGATAGTCCTCGAGCGTGTAGCGATTAGATTGGAAATTGTACGCGATCTGCGGTTCCGCCGTGAAGCACGTTGGAACGCCCAGGTTTCCTCGGCACGCGTGACGATACCGGACATAAAAAGATCATCGAAGCGGCTGTAGGAAGCGACCAGATGTCGGACCTCGTCGGTCGTCGCTCGGGTGCCGAGAGGATAACCCTCGTCCGCACCATAGGCGGTGGCATCAGGGCCGGTAGTCGAAAAAGACTGGGCCGGCAGCTGGCTTTTTGAGGCTGCCGCGCGGCCGCAACGCCAAGGAAAGCCGAGAAGCGTACCAATGCCCGCGAAGATGCAAACTACGACGCGCACCAGCACGATTGTCGCTCCCCTCGTGCGAACGCAGAGCATTCTAGCAGCGGTTGGCCGTCGACCATAGTCGCAATGAACTCCCGCCGTTTCATTCGATCACCTCGTCGGCACGCGCGAGCATCGACTGGCGGGATCGCAAGTCCAAGGGCCTTCGCGGTCTTGAGGTTGATCACTAGCTCGAACTTCGTTGGCTGCACGACCGGCATGTCGGCAGGCTTGGCGCCCATAAGAATCTGAAGCGGTATAGTTCCCCGCTTGGCGATAACCGTCGGCGATCCTGAAGCCGTAGCTAATCAAGCCGCCGGCCATCGTCCACTCTCGTATATGGTGTACACCCTAGGCAATCTATGGCGACTTTCAGACCGATGATCTGCGCGCGATGATTCAGGAAAAAGGGGTCGGTATTCACTAAGAGTCCACCGACCTGGTGGTTAGCCAAGTTATCGAACGCAGCTGCGATAGCGGTCTCAGTAGCAGCAGCCAGAACCTGCAGCGGTTGTCCAACGCTGCTGGCCGCCGCTATGATCTCTTTCGTTTCGGTCGCAGCTGCCGGATTGAGTGCATTTGGTGAGAACGCCGATAGTCTGCGCATTGGGGACCAACTCACGGAGCAGGCTCCAATCGCTTCGCAGCGAGAGTTGTGGTGAACAAGCTCACGCCTGTTGCGTTACCGCCCGGGTCGGCTAAGACCAACAACCAGGCCAGCTCCTACAGGGTCTCCCGAGTTGCCAAAGACAATTGGGATTGCGCTGGTAGCGGTCTTAGCTGCGAGCGCGACGGCGTCCGCTACCAATGGCAACAATGACGGAAACACCTGGAGACGGACCAGCCTCGTCGGCAAGCGCCGAAAGGCGGTCGTACCGGCCGTCCGCCCAACGATACTCGACGGTGACATTTGCCCCTCGATAAAGCCGCCTTCCTTCAGAGCCTTCGTGGAACGCATCAACGAAGTGCTCACGCCCAATGAGTGTGCCGGTGTTGAGGAACCCGATTATGGGTGCGGTCGATTGCTGCCCATACACAGGGCGGCTAAGCCGCCATGCTCCCAACAAGCGCGATGAATTCTCGTCGCTTCACCCGAGCAGCTCGTAGCGAAGCCGATAGGGCCACGTTAGCAGATCTGGTTTCCACCGGCACAACACAAATGCTGCGTTGCAACGCCCGCTCGCGGCCGAAGTCTCCTCGGGGTCATAACTCACCGGTCGTCGAACGTCAGCTTTCGAGCAAGGCAGGCCAATTGGCTGACCGCGAAGGGAAAAGGTGCCAGGTCCGGACATCCAGGACGAGCCTGCGAATCGTCTTCAGCGACCAAGTTTGAGGATGGCAGTGCCAAGCAGGGTCGCCGCGACTGACGCCAATCGCGATAAGCTCAGAGGTTCCTTGAGCACTGCGACACCGATGATCACTGCGAATACCATCCCGGTCTCTCGAAGGGCGGAGACGAGCGCCAGCGGTGCCAGCGTCAGAGCCCAGATGACGACCCACGACGACGCGTAACTCATCATGCCGGCAGCGATGCCGGCGGTCCTCGTCCGCTGCGCAACGCGCCGGCCGCGCCCTTGCTGCAGCCATTGCACGCCATTCGACAATCAGAAGCGATGTGACGAGCGATAGCCAGATCACGTAGCCGTGCGCGCTTCCAGCTACGCGCGCTCCGAGACCGTCAACTATCGTGTAGGCCGCAATGAATGCGCCGGTCGCAAGAGCGAGGAGAAAGGGCCGCAGATTCGATCAGTCTGGTGGGCCTCTGCGTCAACGCTAAGCTCGTAATCCGAGGCCGATAAGTAAGCACCGCACCTTGGTTGGCATGACTCAGATTTTCGCCAAGGATGGAGATCGACACGACTGCGACGGCGAGCGGGGCCACGCCGCGCGCAATTGGATAGATCGAGGCTGAGATCACCGGCTCCATAGGCTCGATTGAGCATGAGCATGTAGCCGCTGTTGAACACCGAGCTTGCCACCAGATAGGGCCAACTAGCCAGTGGGGGTACTGAAACAAAGGGAATGAAGACCAGAAACGACAACCTGCGCGGACATCAACTTGATCAGCGAGAGCCTGTCGCCGTCAGTCTTGACCAGGCGCATTCCATGTGGCGTGCACCAGGGCAGCGCCCAGAGCACCATGAGGAATACTTCGACCGGCACTGTGGTCTCGCTCAGATGGTCGATGATGATAACCGCATCGAGGATACTAGTCTGATGCAGCTCGAAGAGAAACGCGACGGCAGAGATGGGTCAATTTCAGCCCAAATCCGATGGGTAATCGAGCCCCTATCGTTGGTCTCTTGCTCCTTCAATTTCGGTCATGCTGGTGATCGACTGAGGCATGGCTCTTGAGTGCCAAATTCCGGCCATTGGCTCGGCGCTTCCGACTGTCTGCCCGAGAGTGGTGAGCTCGGGGTTTCGAACGTGCCCTGCGGAGCCAATTGGGCCTGCGAACCAAATCGTTGCGCGATAACTCGTCTGAGAGTGGCCGCTTGTTGGTGAGCGGCGAGCAGTAGAGAGAGGCGTGGGATAGTTGTCCGAGCGGGCAACCGGCCCGCTTCGAAACCGCACCGCCATGTCTGCCATGGCAGAGTCCCTAGAAGCTGGTCGCGTTGATACGCCCGTGGCGCTGAAGGAGAACGGCTAAGGCGTTCTGCACCGCTCCGACTTCTTCGGGTAAACATTCCACCTCGATGAAGACGTGCTTCTTAGTGCGCCCACCGCCGGAGGTGCGAGTGCCCCGGACGAGCGCGGCCTCCCGGAAGGGGATGGGCCTCACCTGAGTATGAGAATTCAGCCTGCGCCATTAAATAGGCCCCTTTTCGAGATCGCACCGTTCGCGACGCGGTAGTTTTCGCGGGCGAAAGGAAATCCCACCATGGCCGAAGCGAGGTACTGGAGGTCGCCGGCCACGAGGTGGCGATCTCCTATCGGCGAGGTAGGCGGTGTCGTCAAGCCGCACATCCGGAGCACAGCGCGCGCGTCAATTGTGCCCGGTATGATGCGTCCGCCCGTGATCTGCGCGCTCGCGACGAAGAACTCACTACCCAGCTCCAGGAGCGCACCTGGATCTTGAAGTATGACGCTGAGCAGAAGCCGTGAGAGCGGCTGTGCTCTGACTGTCGGGCGCCCGCAGCATGCCACACCATTGCGCCGACCCAGAAGTCGCATCGTGATCTTGCGGCCACACCTCCCAGCGGCCGGGCTCGGAACTTTGGTCTCCTTGGCACCACCCTGAAGTCTTCGGCGTTGCAGCGATCCTGTCCGGTTTTGGAGGGATATTGCTGCGCCAGCCCGGTGTCAGGCGTGCGTGCTCGCAACCCGGAAGAGAGTGCGCCAGTAACGCTGGCAAAGGATAGGAGGTGCAAGTCTTCCACGGGGTAAGGCCTAGCCAGCCGCCCCGGCCCCGAGTGATGCGAGGGCTAGCCGCGAGGCTCAACTTGAAAGCGTTCACAGGGGAGACCACGGGCTGGGTATTGAGCTGCGAAACGGGTCGAATTCCGAGGTGCTGACGCCGTTCTGCTGGCCGGAAAGCAACATCCTCCCCGCGCAAATGGCTTGCGGATGAGGAGCCTCGCGCTGTCGGAGACCCCATGCACGTGGAGACGTCCTTTGTACGGAAACTGGGAGATCTCATCCGTGTCCGGAGAGGCACGCCGGACCGGCTCATGAAGGCAACAGCCGAACGATGAGCATGCACGCGGATGAGAAGTCGGACGAGGGAATAAGTACCGATGAAGCAGCCGAACAAAGAGGGCTCGCCCTCTGCGGAGGCCGTGGAGGAAGGACCTCGCCCGAGGGGAACGGTGGCAAGACGACCGCGGCCCGGACACTGCGCCGGGACACCGCGTCGAACGGGCTTGTCGCCGTGCGCCGAGCGGCGCGACAGAGCAAGAATGTGAAGCCACCGACTTTCGCCCGCACGTGTGGAAGCACCGCCGGCGGGGAACGGAAACGAGCGCTCAGGCACGACAGGAGCAAGTAACGGCTTGATGGAACTGGTGTGCGAACGCCAGAACTGTCTTGCCGCTTTAAAACGAGTTCGGGAAAACAAGGAAGCCCCGGCATCGACGGGATGACCGTAAAGGGAACTGCCCGCCTTTCTAATGCTGCACTGGCTACGCCTACGGGAGGAACTCCTCTGCGGGCGTTACCAGCCGCAACCGGTGAGACGGGTTTTGATCCCGAAGCCGGGCGGAGGTGAGCGCGAGCTCGGCATTCCGTCCGTACTCGATCGGTTCATCCAGCAGGCCCTTTTGCAGGTCACTGCAACCGCGGTTGGAGGCGAGCTACGGCTTTCGGCCGGGTCGGCGGGCGCACGATGCTGTGCGCCGCGCTTGTAACTACGTGCAGGAAGGTCGTCGCTATGTCGTAGACCTTGATTTGGAGAAATTCTTCGATCGAGTGAACCACGACGTGCTGATGGGAAATGCGGATCGCGGACCGCCGCGTGCTGGGCTCGTTCGCCGCTATCTCAACGCGGGCATACTCGCGAGCGGGGTGGTAGTGGAGAGGCATGAGGGAACTCCCCAAGGAGAGTTCCTCTATCGCCAATCTTGGCGAACGTGCTCTTGGACGAAATCGATAAGGAACTTGAGAAACGCGGACACGCGTTTGTGCGCTTCGCTGATGATCTGAACGTCTACGTTCGATCCAGGCGGGCGGGCGAACGTGTGATGGAGGCGATGCGTCGCCTCTATGCGCGGCTGAAGCCCCGCATCAACGAGGCCAAGAGCGCGGTTGCGCGTGCCACTGAACGAAAGTTCCTCGGCTTTTCGTTTTGGGTCGCTCCAGGACGGAAAGTCAAGCTGCGCGTCGCATCCGAAACCTGGAAGCGCGTGAAGGAGCGCGTCCGCATGCTAACCCGACGCGTGATCGGCAAAAGCATGGCGGCCGTGTGCAAGGACTCGGGGGAATACTTGGCGGGATGGAAGGCCTACTTCCGGATCGCCGAGACACCACGAGTCTTTGCGGATGCCGACAAATGGGTGCGCCACCGCACTGCGGGCGCTGCAACTCAAGCATTGAGAAGCGAGGTCCGACCATTTATCGCGAGCTGCGTGCTCGCGGGATGAGTGATCACGCCGCCAGTCGGGTTGCAGGCAACGGCCGACGGTGGTGGCATAACTCTGCGTTGGACCTCCACATCGCGCTGCCGAACCGGCTCTTCGACGAACTGGGGGTGCCCCGGCTCGCCGCGTGACCTCAACCCGTCGAACCGCCCGGTGCGGACCCGCATGCCGGGTAGGTGGCAGGGGTCGTGGAGGATATTCCTCCACGCCCCTATGCCGAATCCCCTCGGGGCTGCATGCTTATCTCCTGCGACCTACGCCTGCTCGGGGATCCAGCGGTGCGCGGCCGGGCGCCTTTAAGTTGGACCCTTGGGGTCTCGATACTGCTCGTTCCACCACCGAACCAGTTGGGCGTGCTCGCTTATGGCTGACCCAGACGAGATTGTCGCTATTTCTGGGATCGCCACCAAAAATCACTGGCTTGACGTACCATTTGATTTTCCTGCAAACCGATCGTCTTGTTTAGGAGTTCACTTTACCTGGGGGCATCTGAAGGGGGCGAGGTAATTCTTGTCCAGCAGGATCGAGGGCACGCTGAAAATTTTGCCGCTCCATCTCTAACCAGAAAATCATCCCAGCCGCGCAGCCCGATCAGTTCAAACCCAGGCAGCGCTACCGTGATACCGTAACCGTCAGCTATCGCACCTGCCTCGCTCTCTTTCAAACACGATGAGGTACTCGTCTTCAAGCCATCCTTCTCTCACAGCGCGCGTGCTCCACCGACTGCTTCAACGCGTGTTCCCTCGCGTGTCCTCCTACACTCACTCACGCACGGAGCTTGCGTGCTCACCCCCACCTATGACGGTAAATCATCGCTTTCACTGCAACATCACCGCAATGGTGACCATCCCTAGCTCCATCTTTTGCAGCTTCACTATCCATACCCGACCACCGCTAGGTGGCACTAAAATTTCTTGCAATCGCTCATAAGAACCAGCGTACGATGACAGCGCTATCGCTACGCCACCCGCAGTCGGGCATTGGAGCATGTCATGCAGGATGAAAAGATCATTAGGGACAGGGATGGCCCCGTCGGCCACATCATCTTCAATAACCCCGCCAAGCTCAACGCGGTCTCGCTCGACATGTGGGAGCAGGTTCATGCATTGCTGGGGAATACGCAGAAGACCCGGCGGTCCGTGCGGTAGTGATCAGTGGCGCCGGTGGCAAAGCCTTCGTGTCCGGCGCCGATATCTCCAAGTTCGAGAGCGAACGCGCCAACATGGAGGCGCAGAAGAAGTATGAGACAATCTCCGGCAAGTCGTACGACCTCCTGTACAATTTTCCCAAGCCTACAATTGCGAAAATCACCGGGTACTGTATCGGCGGCGGCATGAACTTGGCGGGCTGCTGCGATCTGCGCTTCTGCAATGAAGCTGCCCGGTTTGGCGTGCCGGCAGCGAAGCTCGGCCTCGGCTACGGCTTCGAGCGCATCCGCCGCCTAGCGGAAAGCATTGGCCTGTCCAAGACGCTCGAGGTCATCTACACCGGCCGCCAGTTCTCAGCACAGGAGGCCTTGAGGCATGGGCTTCGTGCAGCGCGTCCTCGCAGACAATCAGTTGGACAGCGCCGTGGCCGAAACCACAGCCTACATTGCCAACAATGCGCCCCTGACGATCGCGCTTGCCAAGGCCGCCGCGCGGAGATCGGCAAAGCCTGAGGCACTGCGAGATTTCGACCGCCTGAATGCCATGGTCAAAGCCTGTTTTGACAGCCAGGATTACGTGGAGGGACGCCGCGCTTTCATGGAGAAGCGCAAGCCCAACTTCCAGGGCAAGTGACCGCCATGAACAACTTACCCTCGCACATCTCAGCGTTCTCGACCTCACAGCCCATCGCGCTGGCCCGACCGCGGTGCGCCAGTTGGCTGACTGGGGTGCCAAGGTCATCAAGATCGAGCCACCCGGCTCTGCGCATGGTGATGTGGTTGGCGGCCACCGACACGGTTTCGACTTCCAAAACCTGCATCGCAACAAGCGCGCCATGACTCTAAACCTGAAGACGACGGAAGGGCGCGACATCTTTTCAAACTGGCGGAAAAGGCCGACGTCGTGGTCGAGAACTACCGCTCCGACGTGAAGCATCGACTTGGCATCGACTATGAGGCGGTGGCAAAGATCAATCCGCGCATCGTATATGGGAGCATATCGGGCTTTGGCCAAACAGGTCCCGACGCCACCCGTCCCGGTGTCGATCAGATCGCACAAGGTCTTGGCGGGTTGATGTCGATCACGGGTCTGCCGAGCCAAGGTCCGGTCCGTGTAGGCATTCCGATCGCCGACCTCACGTCCGGGCTGCTGCTGGCACAAGCCATCCTGCTCGCTCTCTACCAGCGCGAGACGACTGGCCGGGGCAATGGGTGCATACCTCCCTTTTGGAGGCGCAAATCTTCATGCTCGACTTCCAGGCGCGCGCTGGCTGATCTCGGGTGAAGTTGCCAAGCAGGCCGGCAACGACCATCCGACTTCTGTCCCGACCGGCGTATTTCCACCAAAGATGGACAGATCAACATCGCCGCCGCCGGTACCGGTCTGTGGAAGCGGCTCTGTACAGCGATCGGTGCAACGGAGCTGTTGTCAATCCCTGAGTTTGCAACTACGCAATTGCGATCTCAGAGATCGCAAGGTGCTGAACGCCAGGCTTGCCGACATTACCAGGGACAAGCCGAGCGCCTATTGGATCAATACACTCAACGAGGCGAGGCATCCCCTGCGGTGCGATCCAACACGATCGATCAGACCTTCGCAGAACCGCAGGTGCAACATCTCGGTATCGCGCGCCCCGTAAACCACCCTCAACTCGGCGACATCAGGGTGGTAGGTCAACCTATCAACATGAGTGATGCTCGGCAGCCCCCGGCTATGCGGCCGACCCCTGAGCTCGGCCAGCACACCGGCGAAGTGCTAGAAAGTCTCGGTTATGATGGGCGGGCCGTCGCGGATTTGCGTTCGCGTGGGGTCGTCTAATCTGAGACATCGGCTCAAGACACGTCCACCTTGCATTTAGAGCACGCCGTGCGGAGCGGACGCATCGTTATTGCCAACCTCGCGAGGGGCGCCATCGGCGAGACGCCCGCCTTTCTGACCGGGGCGCTTTTGTTGGCGCGCATGCTCGCCGCGATCACGGGCCGCCGTCAGGATCGTTGATGGGGCGTCAGCAATGTCCGATTGGCCTATAGTGCGATGTCCGCTCACGCTTGGCGCGAAATCCATCGGAGACGGTTCTGGAAGGGCGGAAACGGGAGCAAACGACATGGCGAGGACCACTCCCACACGGCGACAGGTTCTGTTCGGCTCCGCGGCTGCGGCCAGTGCGCTCAGTTGGCCCACGGCGACCGTGCAAGCCGCCCCGCCGTCGACAGAGAGTATCACCCCGCAGCTGGTGGAGGCCGCTCGCAAGGAAGGCAAAGTGATCTGGTATACTTCAGTCGACCTGCAGGTTGCCGAAATCATTTCCAAGGCCTTTGAAGCAAAGTTTCCAGGGATCGCAGTCCGCATCGAGCGGACGGGCGCCGAGCGCGTCTTCCAGCGCATCGGTCAGGAACGGGCGAGCAACATCTTCGCCTGCGACGTGGCACAAAGCTCGGACGCGGCTCACTACATCGCATGGAAGCGCGAGGGGATCCTTACTCCGTGCGTGCCAGAGGACGTTGCCAAGCACTTCCCAGCTCAGCACAAGGACGTCGACGGTCTATTCGCTTCCTGGCGGGTTTGGCTGTGCGGCATCGGCTACAACACCAAGCTCGTGAAGGTGGAAGAGGCACCCAAGAGCTTCGCCGACCTGCTGGACCCCAAGTGGACGGGCAAGCTCGTCAAGGCGCATCCCAGCTACAGCGGCACGATCATGACGGCGACGCAACAGATGGCTCGCGACCTCGGCTGGTCCTATTTTGAAAAGCTCGCCAAGCAGAAGGTGATGCAGGTTCAATCGGCCGGCGATCCGCCCAGGAAGCTCGCACTCGGCGAGCGGGCGATCATGGTCGACGGCGTCGACTACCTTACCACGCTGCTGAAGGAGAAGGGCGACCCGATCGAGTTCGTCTATGCGACTGAGGGTACGCCACTGATCACCGGGCCGGCCGCAATCATGAGGAACCCGCCGAACCCGAATGCGGCGCGGCTTTTCCACAACTGGTCGTTCACAGTCGAGGCACAGCAGCTCAACATCGATGTTGGCGGCTTACGTTCTGTTCACGCACTGGTCAAAGAACGGAGCGACCGCAAACCCTTGAGTGAGATCAAGCTGATGCGTGAGGACGCCGTTGAGGTCGATCGCTCGGCCGAAGAGATTAAGGCCAAGTACGCGCAGATCTTCCGCGTGTAAACCCATTGACTCTCCGCCAAGCGGCGGATCCAGTACCCTGGCCGAACAACAGGGCCCTTGATGCCGTTGATGTGCGTCGTTCTCTCGTGGATCAGCAGGCCGCGTTCTCGGACGGTGCTGGTTCCTCGGTCCATTTGCAGATCTCCTTGCGTCAAGGATGTATGGCGTTTCCGCAACGCTCGCTACCGTAATTTTTTGGCCACGGCAGCTTGCGGTGGTTTAAGATCAGCTCTGATCACCGAACCCGATGGGCCCTCCATCTGCTCTCGTACGAGTTGCGCACCGCCATACTCGTGACGGTGCTTGTGACGCTACGATCCGGACCGGACCTCAAGCGTGCTCGACCAGCGGTTTCTCGCCGACGCCAGGACAGCGGGAGCTTACCGCTCCGCTAGCCGTCTCCGCTCCCGACCGTGTTCGACAATGTGTTTTTCAGCGAAGTATCACTGCGAATGTGGGATCGCGCACGGACTCTGCTGTTATTTTCATGTATATTATTTTCCGCAAGCGGATGCTGGCCAAACGGTCCCTAAAGATCACGCCTAATGTGTATTTGATGGTGGTCGCGGGAAGGGAGCGCGGCACTATGGTTGTCTAGAAAATTGCACCCACCTCAGGCGCGTCGGCGTCCACAGGTAATTAGCGCTATTCCCGTTGGCGAAGGTTCCCTCCTTCCTTTTTCTCCTGCCTTATCGAGCGCCAGAGCGACCCGGATGAGTTGTCCCATCAAACGCCGCGCTTAGGTGCTTTGATGATATCAGGTCTGAACGGCGCAGCGTCCAGCAGCTTCCGCTTCCATCTCTTTCCCAAGCCCGCCAGACACTGTGGCATGCCGCTGGTGCCACGCCCAGTGCTTTCCTCCCAAATAGGCGTGTTTAGTCCGCCCTCATGTTAAGGCGTGCCACCACAGATCGTGGACCCGGTCGGAGCAACTACTGCGTCGGCCGGTGCGTGCAGCGCGACGGCGTCAAGCAGAGATCACGGCGTTTCGCAAGAAGCTGGGGTTGCCGACTAACCCTCGGAACCAGCGCCCGCCAGAGCGTTCAAGTGGCGGGGAAGGGCAATTTGGGCGCGGGACCTGGGCGCAGGGGCTGCGCCGTGTCGAGGGACTTCAAACAAATTGAAGGCGAGATCGCGCAAGCTGCGCGATGGGCCGTAAAGTGGCGATTGCTTCAGAATGAGGCCCTAGGGATCGCCGGTGCAATGCGCGATCCAGAAGCCCGCAGCATATGCTGTCCATTGCTGAAGGCTTACAGGCTCCTCGCCGAGCCGGGCCGAAGGAGCAACGCCGAGCATGACTGGCTAGAGCTCGCAAGTCACATGAAGAAGCGGTAGACAGGTTCGGCCAACTTCTAAAAGGTCAGCTCGGCGACTTCGATAAACTGAACGTCTGGGTGAGCTGGGACTGCCGGTTCAATCAGCAAGGCGATGCCCATGAGAAGGTGGCGAAAGCCAATAGCACCTGCCACGAGGTGAGGAACTGCAGCATGCAGCGTCCCTCCAATCGACACGTGAAGAAGCAGTAGACGATACCAGCGGCTGGGGCTCCAGCAATGATCAGTTGATCGAATAACTCGGCCACGTGAGTACCCGTAAGTCCGCCGAGATTGTCAAGGAATAAGCACGGCCGTAGCCTGGTCGCAATCACGCAGGAGACCGCCGAGGAGCTGCGCCGCGTGATGATCAGATCATCCGAAGCTCATGCCGCTGATTTGGGCATCGTCGTGCGCATCAAGGCCGATGCGTCAGTGCTTCTTCCTGACGAGCCCCGTGCCGGCGCGGCCGGATGCTTTGACTGCAAAAGAAGGAAAGTTTTCAGATGGCGCCACTACGGCGCAATGCGTGCGGGAGTTCTTCCGGTCTCAGGGGCGCGAACTACAGGTCGCGGTGGTTGATCTTCATTCTCTCCATTACAGCCGTTTTCAATGCCTGCGGATTGCGGCTTTCCTCAGCGGCAACTGACAGTAGCGCGGTTGCCAACTCACCGCGCACTTTCTCGCTCGACAGCTACATTCCCGTGAGTTATCGGCGATCACCAGCCACGCGGCATCGGCTTCGCCGATGGCGCTTATGGCATCAGGCCCGAACGATGCATTGTCTATTAGCGGCCAGGATCTGAAGCTCCGCACGGACCGCAAGGCGCGTTATATGCCTCGGCGATCGAAGCATCATCCGCCCTGGGGCCGGATCAATCATTGCGCCCGCGAAATCGCGCTTACTGCCTCTGGTATTTGCCAGTGTTGCGCTGTGTTGAGCGCTGGCGGAAGCCTGCCGACGTTGCGCGCTAGGCCTCCCATCCTCGACGCTAACGGATGGCTCATCACATTGTTCCGTTGTCGCCGCTTTCAGCGCCGGAGCTTGCGGTTTGCGCGCCTGCGTAGCGCCGGGGCGGAAAGCGGAAAGGCGCCGGACGAGGCAAGGCGGCGCCTTTCCGAGGGATGCGCCGCGCGCGAACGGGTGCGCATTCGCGCGCTCTAAGAGCAATCCCTCGGAGACCACCATAAAGCTGGAGTCACTACGAGGCGCAGGAGCAATACACAGGTATGTGGAACGGAACCGTGGCGCCATCGCCATCGAAACGACGTCACCCACATGCCGAAGGTCTCACAGGTTCCTCGGAGACTTGAGCACATGTTTTGCTAACATTGAATCTGCGGGGCCACATGCCAGCCAAAGGAAGCGGGATGGCGACCGCAGGTGCGGTGATTTTCGAGCTCAAGTTGGCGGTCGACATCATCCTCCCGCCGAGGATGGCAAATATTGATGTCGACGCGGTCACCACGACGGAGGGCGACGTAGTGCACGAGGTGGACAGAAGGAGCCATTCGAGACGGAGGTCAAGGCGCGCGAGTGCCTGAAGTGGCATACACCGCCACCAGTGGCAGCAGCACTCAAATAGGAACCCCAAACAGTTAAGCTGCTCGCTGCGCGCGCAACTAGCGAAAGCGGGCGCCCCTGCGAAGCGCCCTTGCTGGCGAAGTAGCGCCAGATCCCGATGCCGTAATGGCTTGCCGAGGGTATACCGCTACCTTATCGGGACTTCAGCGTAACCGCAGTTTCCGCCGGCGGTGCTTATGCCTCACCGGTTCCTCAGCTTTGAGCTTGAGGCCAGCAAGAAAAACATCAGCAGACATACCACCGCCGCGCCGATAAGATCAGTATGAAAGTCCAGGAGTTGATCGTCGCCCTGGTCGTCTCGACGTTCCCTGTCGGCCTGCCGCAGAACATCGGCCCTATGCATATCAAAGTTCACTGGCTGAAGAACTTGCGCACTCTTCGAAGAAGGTTCCGACGCTTCTCGAACAGCGGGCCGACCCTAAATGCCAGGTTGACCGCATGCGGTTTTCTACCATTGCGAGGTGCGGTAACAGAGTCAGATCAATCAGCCCGATCCGGCGTGGAAGCAAGAAAAGTTTGCTCCGCATTGGTGGAACTGGAGGCCACTTGCACCTCTTGGCTTACTTCGCCATGCCAGGCAACTTGAAAAGCTGAAAATCAGCGCCAAAATAGGAAAAGGCGCCTCCGGCGGCGCCCTCTATCAGGAACGCATGCGCCTCGAGAAGGGTGATGTTCTGGGCCAAAAGCAGTCCATATGTCACGGTAGAGCCTCGAGTTGGTACAGGCTGCAAGCGCTGATCTCGCCAAGTCGCACCGGCTGAGTTGCAAAAGAACAACGCGGCGAACACCAGACGATCGATCCAGCTGTCATCGTTCCACTAGCCTTCTACGCCGAAAGTGCGGTTAGCCTAAATTGACAGTCAGCACGCCGCGAATTTGCCAGTGGCGCCGGGCGCGGTGCGCTTGCTGAACGTTGTGCCCTGAGCACACGGCTGCCACAGCGGATCGCTGGGTGAGGGCAGTTCCTCTGCCCCGTCCGGGGACTAGAATGACCTGGTTGCTCATCAATTCGAGCGCTTCGCTTGGCATCCAGTACGCCTTACTCCAGCCCAGGATGCCAGCAAGCCACGCTGACCCGGAGAGCTCTGTATGGGACGGGTTGCTGGGGCTGGGTCGCAAAGAAAACGGCCCTGCAGCGCAGTGATATTTCAAACCGGGTCGAGTCCGCTGTGGATAATCCTTCGTCAGCTACCTGACGGTCATCGAGATTACCAAGCGCGGTGCTCCTCGACAGGCGAGTCATGCCTGTGGAATGTTGCCTGTGGATATTTTGTGGATAAAGTGCGATGGCGGGAACGGCGATTGAAGCGCGCCTCGAGCCTAATCCAGCATTGGGAGCGGCGGCTTGAGTTTTGTCGGCTCCATGTTGAGTTGCGACTCCGGCCGGGCACCGAGACGTGCGCCAAGTGGACTGCATTTCTACGCAAGTTCGAGGCGAAGCTCTCTGCTCTGCGGATGCGCCGTGACGTCCTCATTGGGCTGGAGGAAGCAGCACGATTGGACACGTTGCCCATTGACGCCTGCCGCCCCGATGAAACCATCAATCAAATGTTGCTGAACGCTTCGCGGCTTTATTCAGCTGAAAGCGAGCGCTGGCTCACCTCAGCATCTGAAACTAACCCTTCCTGATTAATCGACCGGAACGCGCGTGGCTGGGCTAGGCTGGTGCGTCAACTTGGTGGCGTCGACGGCGTGCCGGACAATCTTGCTCTCGACCCTGCCAGGATCGAGACGCGCGCACACGCACAGAAAACGCGCGTGTGGCGGTATTTCCATGGTTTTCATTTTTGATCGGGGTTCTTTGTATCGAGGGTCGAGCTCGTCTTCCAAAGCTGGTCATCGCCACTCTGCGCCGGCCGCAATAATCTCGCCGGAGATCGCTGAGGTAGGTTCCGAGATGTTTTCGCGGAGGCAGCAGAGGTGACGCTACCCAGAAGCCTAGTCACGGGTGGCGAAGCCTAATGGGGGACACAGGAGGTCTGTTATGCCCGATCATCGACGTGGCAGTGACCGGCATCGACGCGCCGTGCACGAACTTTGCCGGGTCTCTTTGCGATCTACTGGCTGCCCTGGCTGCTGGGCTACGGTCGTGCTGGGTGATCCTCGAGGTCGTCGTTTCAGGACCACTTGCGTCTGGGACGGACTCCAGACTGGGCACGGGAGTCTTATGGGCACCGTTCACTGGCCATGGCCTATCTGATGCTGCTCAGATGGATGTCTCGACTTGGCGAGCCCCGCTCGCGCGATCAACTTCGAGGTTGGAAAGGAAAACCTGGGTCGCAGCGCCGATCGTCGCCGCGTGGTTCGTGCAGCCAGCATCACCCGTGACCGATGCCCCCTATGCCGTTGATGCGCTGGCTGGTTCTCCCATCGGACTATCTCGCCTACCGTTGGAAGATGCCACGCCTTACTTTTACGCTTTTGGCTTCGCCGCCTGGCTCGTGAACGGCGCCCTCTCAGCCTGCCTTCTGGCTTGATCGTCGTGGTCGCCAAGTTCGAGCTGGCCCGATCTGCGCGAGCTTTGGCGCCTCTTGCGGCTACAACCCGTACGTTTGCTCTGTATCGCTCTGTTGGCCGCGGCCGCTGTTGGCGGCACCTCTGGAGCTCTTTAGTACGCAAGCCCAGGCGTGGCTCGGCGTCGAGCCGGCTGGCACCGCACACGATGATCCGTGGCGGGCCAACATTCATTGGGCGTTGTTCGCCGAGCTTCCTAATTTCCCGCTCCACTTTCTCGCTTCCGCAATCGAGGCTGCATCCTGGCGGAAGCCTATCGGCGGCTCTGGCAGCACCATCGGCCGTGCATTCCCGCCGCAGGTGATAGGGTGAAGGCGGGCGGGGTACGGTGGTGGGAAGCTTTGGAGGAGGTGCGTCAGTGGAGCGTCTCAGCCTCCACCTCACTTGGGCGATTGCCACCATCGAGGCAGCCTGTTCAAGCGCCTGCAGAGCGACAGGGCGTTTGTAACTCTGATGGGATCTCTATTCTGCTACGGCGGGGGCATCTTCTTTTTCTTCGACGACGTCGCTTTGCTGCAGAGCGCGAGGAACATTCTCCAAGAGGTGATCAGTGCACAAGAGAAAGTCCTGCGGGCCTGAGCCCGAAAGCCAGGGCAATTGATCGAGGAGTTCCGCCTGGAACTGGAGCGGACCCGCCTCGCCTACCCGGCGTCGAGGCGTATCGCCGATGCTCCCTGAGAAGACCAGCTTCCCGTCGAGGAGCGGCTCTCGCAGGCATTAAAGACAGTGCCAGGACGCCTCAGCATTCGTGCGGCAGGCTTCGCAATGGCGACCAAGTGCATAGTGCTCTCAAAGGGGGAGGTTAACCTCGAGGAGTTTTCAAATGATCTGGCCTTCGCGTGTGGCAACTTGATTTCCCCGGTTGTGAAGGAGGGCGCAGCGGGCGTTGAGCGCGCTCGACGGCAAGGCTCTCTTCATCAGTGACTCCGGTTTGGCAACTAGAGCTTCCAGCGCTGGCGCATAGCGTCTATGGGGAGGCGGCAGCCCACGGCGAGGCGCTCTGTAGCGGCGTGCGCTGACCCCGAGGGCCACGAGGTTGTGCTCGGGCGTTGGCGTCGGATGGCCTTGCTGTCCCGAGAAGGATGGCTGACCCCGCGCTCGCTTTGGACCTGGCGGTCGCTGCACGCGTAGCCTAAGCGTCAGGTCGCGTCGAAGTCGCGTGGCTAGCGTTGTACCAGGGGCGCTCGCCGCTGCTTCCGCGCCTGGACGGTAGCGCGACGGGGCCGCATCCGCGCGTGCCAGAAGATGCCGTCCCGCCGAGACGATCTGACGGTGTGAACAATCTCACCGATCACCGGGCGCAGCCTGGAGCCGGCGCCGGATAAAACGCGACATCGGGGTGGTCCGGCCCCAACGCCTTTTCGGCGATAGGGAGCGCTCGTTTGTAAAGCTGCTCGGCCTCGGCGTAGCGGCGGTTCTCCCGGTAGAGCTCGGCCAGGGTTCTTGAGGTGTGCCACGCTCAAGTTAGGATGATCGGGACCCACAGTCCTTTCCCAGATCGCAAGCTCGCGCGTTGATGAAGCGGCCAAGCTTCGGCATAGCGACGTTGCAGTGCATAAAGCATGGCGAGGCGGCTCAGCGACCGAAGCCACATCAGGGTGGTCTGGACCCCAGCGCTTTTTCCCGGATCGCGAGTGTGCGCTGCAAGAGCGGCTCGGCTTCCGCAAAATCGGTGCTGTGCCAGATAGAGCCCCGCGAGGTCATCGAGCCGCGTGCCCATTCGGGTGGTCGGGACCCAGTGCCTTCTCACCGATAGCGAGGGCGCGTTGCAACAGCGGCTCGGCTTCCGCATAGCGGCGTTGATCTTCATAGAGCACGGCAAGGCTGTTAAGAGTCGTGCCAACATGGCCGGTGGTCTGGCCCCAACGTCTTCTCGGCGATGGCAAGGGGCGCGCATCAAAAGCGGCCTCGGCTTCGGCGTGGCGGCCTAGTGTTCTGTAGAGCACGCCAAGTTCTTGGAGTCCGCTGGCGTACTTCGGATGCCCTCGCCATGTCGGTTCTTGGCCAAGCGCAATATACTGCTCGGCTAACGGTATCGCCTCGGCGTACTTGCCGGTGCGGTGGAGCTCCGCGACGCGGGCTCCAGAGCGTCGGGAGCTCGTCCAACTAAGCCTGGGCCGAGGCGGCGGGTAGCTGCAACACTGTCGCGAAAACGAGCACGAAGGCTAGGGCCAAGGCAGTGCGCAATCGCAATCCGCGCGACACGGTTAGACCCTCCAGCAAGAGTGGACTATCTCCACGACATTTTCGCATCTGTTTCCCTGTGCGTGTCATGGACGGTCGAGTGCGTATGGCGGCAGGCGACCTTCTTGAAACGCCTTCAACTGGTAAGCGCGCGCGAAGGAAGCGAGACCATTCCCTCGCGCAGGTAGGCGGAGCTCTTTGCCAGTGTGCAGAGAACTGACCGCGCACCGCTGCAACGCCCGCTGCCGGCCATGCTCACCTCGCCCAACGTGGCGCGCCGCTGCAGGCAACGCGTTCAGCTGATAGTTGGAGATCGACAAATGCTTGCGCCTCCAATTCTTCGTCCAATCGCTCATCACGACCGGCCCGGGCTCGCGCAGAACATGGCGCGCTCCTGCCACGCGTCCGCGCGTGACCATTGTCCCATGATAGGTAGTGATTGACCATCAAAGAAAGGATGCCGGTATCCGGCTTAAATCTCTCAATTGCCGATTGAGCGAGTGCGTCGGCCCCCTCAACGTCGCCGTGCTTAGGGCGGAGGGAGATGCGCGTGGTGGCGTAAGCTATCTCGAAGAGATCGGTCATTGCCGTTGGCCGCGGATAGTCTCGCTCATGACTTACGTACCCCCGGCGCCTCGGCCGCGGGTGCTGCCGAAGCGCCTTTACGACATGGTTGCGCACCCTCGTCGGACCCAGCGGCGTCACCACAACCGGCCAAGGCGGCAGCAGGGACAGTATGCACATGCCACCATTGACGCGGATCGCTCCGGAACTCATCTGGCAGATCGAAGATCTGACCGAAACCGGCGAGGGCTTCGATCTCGCCTCGCGCGAACATCTGGCCCCTCTGAGGTTGCGGGCGAGGATTCCTCTTGTCGTCGTCTGTGCAGACTTTCGAGGTGCCAGGGACACGGAGCCGGGAGGAAGCTGGATTGCTCGGCCTTCAGCGGGGTGTGCAGCTGGTCTGCGATCGCAGCGATGAGCGACTTCTGTCACCGAAGCGTCACTTGGTAACCGTTGCAGCTTCCTGGCGACGTTCAGCAGGTGCAAGCTGTGTCCCATTTCAACCGTATCGGACTTGGTGCGCTCAAGCGGCGTGCTATCGGTCTCGGCGACGGCGCCAGCTGAAACCAGAGTCGACGAAGGTGTTGTGTGCAGCCAAGTCAGCCGCTTCCAGCGATCGCGCTCGGCGGCAGCAACCGCGACAGCTTCATGGAAACGCCCGTGTACCACGAGGGGTATCGGTCAAGATATCGCGAAGATCGGCGTGGTCATTGGCGCTCGCCGCCCGGCAATCCCGCCTCAATCGCGGCGAGAGGCCCCGATTTGGCGAGTGCGAGCCAATGGGGGATGCGCGCCCGCGTGACTAACCAAGGTCGGGAGGAGGATTAAAGCCTGGCGCCTCAAGCCAGCCGCCTCACCAATATTACCATGACCCGCCCGATCGGCCTGGGCCAATATGCGGATGAAGGACAACGCGTCGACCCTCCAGGCTCGCTTAAGAACCGCTCGAGGAGGTCGGCGCTGCTGGCTGGCGAGATCACATCGCACAGGAATTCCCAGCCAGGTCCCCAGTGATCCGACCGCTCCTCCGGCGAGAACGGACTTGGTGTTGTTACCGGCATAGAGGAAGGTGGCCGGGTAAAGCGCGAACGTTGCTACAAAGGCCGACACTAGGAGCGGTGCCGCTCAGCGATGTGAGGCGCGCTTGAGGCCCAGCGGTGCGCGTGCCGCTGGGGGCGAGCTGCAGAGCGAAAAACAGAAACGGAATGCCGAGCAGCAGCGATTGCAAAGTAGAGCGCTGCGCCAAGCCCCCGTGAAGGACACCGACCGGACCGCCGCATTCGCCAATGTGGCGGCTGAGCGCAGGCTAGAGACCGCGTTGAGGAGTTGGCCGCCGCGTCGAGCGGATAGATCGGCGGCAGATTGCTGCCATCGATGAGTGCGAACATGAAGGCGGGTACGGGGCCCACGGATCTGCGGTCGCGGGATGCCGAGCCAAGCTAGGGCAAGCGTCGGGATCAGGCTGAAGCCGGGCCCATCAGTGCGACGAAACCGAGCTGGCCCAGACTGCGGTAGGCGGTCTCGGCACGGCCGCACCGCCTAAGAACGGAATGAGGTAAATGCCCTGCACGGGGATGCCGACCATCCGCATGGCAGCCGCGTGACCCAGCTCATGCAGCACGACGACAAGCGCAATCAAAAGTGCCTCCCGCCAACCCCAGAGGTACCAGAAGCTGAGGAGCCAAGAACGACAGGACCAGCCAGTGGCTGGGCAAGCTCGGCGATTTGGCTTTTGCGCACCCGCCTCCTTCGCATTGCCATTTGATCCGGGGCTCGCCTCCTGCCGCACCGCGACCGGGACATCTGGAAGCGCTGACCGAACGACCCGAATGCGTCACTTCAACATGGAGGGTAAGCGCGGTCCCGCCAGGCACAGCCTCAAGATCCGCCTTGAAGTAATAGTCGCAGGTGCCGGAAGGAGGCGGGGATGGCCCTTGTGGCATGATCTCCGCGAGCGGCACTTGGTTTCGTTTAGAGCCCGATCTGGGATTCAACGAAGCTGCATACTGCTTCGCGAGGCCTTGATCAGCACCCTCGACTGGAAGCGGCGGCGCCGCCGGCCTCGATATAGGCTGTCGATCGGCAAGGAAGATGCAAAATGCGACCCAGAGCAGCTCGAGCGGCACTGACTAGGGCGAGCACCGGCCGTCCGCGCACGGTTGTATCGCAGTGGGGAGATGGGCTGAAGGTTTACGGCTGCAATGCGGTTTGCTCCAAAGTTCCAGGGCCACTGTTGGCGATCTGGGGCAAAGCGGTCGCTGGAATGTTCCAGTCCAATGCTGAAGGGTGGTAGTCACGTTGTTGTCGATAGAGCCCATGCTCAGCAGTCTATGGTCGAAATTTGCGAGGCTCATGCGCCGCCCCACCGCCGGGAGGTATCGCGTTCACCACTAGGTTCGACCTCGAGGTGTGGCGAAGGTCTGTCGGAGGTGATCGGACGGCGGGAAAGTCCGGCGTTTGGCGACTACGTCTCGCATTTTGAACGGGCGATAGCGCAATGGCGCGCGCGGTGCGGAGCCTGTGGTCACCGAGTTCGTCGATCGCGCACGCTAAGTGGAAGTGCGGCCCGAGCCGGGCAACAATGATAGCGTGCCTCCTTGGATCGATCATTCGCCGATGCGCAACCAGCCCTCGATAATAAGCAGCAACTTTTGCGACCATCGTCGCCGCAACGTTGGAGCCGGTTGGGGGATAAGCTATGAGATCCTGGCTTCACGACCTGATCCTGGCACGGTGGGCGTCCGAGGCGACATTGATCCCGGCTGGCCAGCCTGCCTATCCCGGACGCCTCTGTAGCTCCTGCACATTATCTACCGATCTGGTTGGACGATACCTGTGCCGGTGCGCCCCAGTCGTCCGCAACATGATGCGCGAGGAGCTGCTAAAGGAGAACGTCGACGGTGAGGCTGTGATGTGGGCTGCAGAGCGGATTCGTAAGCGGCCCGAGAAGCGCAAGGTGCTCCTGGTCGTTTCTGATGGCGCGCCAGTCGATGACGCGACGCTCGCCGCCGCCAATAACGGCGATATCCCTGCATCGCCACCTCAAGAGGTCATCGCGGCCATCCGGCAGGCGTCGGGATATCCGCCTTGGGGCGATCGGACCGGGCCATGATCGTCTCTGTGCGTACTTACCCAGAAGGTGGTCTGTCATTAGCTCCACCACGGACGAGCTGATACGGGGTCAGCGTGCTGCCATTCGCCGGCGAGCGCCTGTTCTGAAGGATCGGCCATTGCTCGGATCGTACCGCAGCGCAGAATTCCCTAACGGCTGGTCTATTGACGATCCATTGTAGCGACGATGGGCGCTCATGTTGGCGAGGAAGGGCTGGTGCAAAGCGCTGGCGCGGGGCTGGACGCGGCGTCGTGGTCGGCATTTTCGACGACGCTCGAACAAGGAAAGTTCTGGGCGTTGCACCCGGACTACGCAGCTAAGGTACCTCGTGGCGCCGGGATCACCTCACGGTGCTCGCCCGCCAGTTCGAGCACAGGTCAACCAGCGTCGAACCCCGTTTGTCTGTTATAGGTGAAGCGGCTATCGACTGAGTAAGGAACCGTCGAAGAGTGCCAAAGCACTAAATCGCTGCCGCGATAACCGCTGCGCGGGCGGGGTCGTGCTCGAGGTCGACGTGGCGATCACCACGAGCGGACCATCGCAAGCATTCCGATCTGTCGATCATCATGTATTCGACAAGAACCGCGCGGCAGGCTTTGAAGAGCGACCAGCGTCTGGCGATGGGTTGGGAGTTCGCGCCTTTCACTATTCAACTGAGCCTCGACCATCGTCACTCACAGGATCGGCGCCCGATATCGTCTCGATGTCACCATGCCTCCGCCAGCGCAGCACCGTTCGCGGCAATGGGTGATCATCACGCTTCTTGAGATCCGTCGTTCTGATCTCGACTGCGCGTCACCAAGTCGCAACTTCGTGCTCCGCAATGTTTCGATCAGCTTCGCATTCACAACTCAGGCTGCTTCGCACTGCAGCGCAGATGCTGGCATAAGTCATTGACAACACAAGGCGCGGAAATTGCACAACCCCGTCTTACTCAAGATCCATGCCAGCACGTAACGGTTGTGCCGAATTCACGCCGGAAATGGCTCAGCCAACAGCCTCACCAGCGCCTCTTCCAATACCGGCCAGCACAAGCCGAGCGATGCGCTCAATCTTCCAAACGTTCGCGTAGCCGGATAGGCCCTCCACCCGCCCGCGATTTCGTGCCTTGGCGCTTCCCGGACGCCTGCCGTCGGCGCGCGCGGCTAGGGTCGTCATCTCAGGCGTCCTGAAAACCTGCACATTTCGGACTCCGTGCCGCAACAAACTCGCGCTGAAAAACGGCGGCACATGGCGAATGGTGATTGGCAAGCTCAGCGAGAGGCACCCGGAATGAGGCGTCGTGATTGCGAGCTGCTTGGGAGCGGCCTTGGAACCGCTGCCATCGCATCAATCCGCACTCGCCCCGCTTGGAGGTTTACGGCTTTGCCGTAAGCATGCTCAGATAGTTCCTATCAATCATATGTGGACAGAAATCGTCAACCAGGTCGCAGCACTTTCGCCGGGCGTTCTTGCCAGCGTGAATCGCTCGCCGCCCCAGAGGCGATTGACGCCTTGGAACGCCGGATCAGTGCCGCTGCCTGATCGTTTCAAGCAGTATCTGACTGTGATGGATGGGCAGAACGACTTGGGGCGGGATCATCCGTTGATTGGATTCAACAGGTTCCCGCCTATCGCCCACATCATCGAGACCATGGCGACATGCAGCGCTTCCATTTCGGCGACGAGGATCCGGATCGAATGGATGACGGAGAATGATGATTCAGTCGGTGATGTGGGACAGCCGTTGGGTGCCGTTCTCCGTTTTCGAGGGCAGCCCACGCCTGATTCTCCGATCTGCATCCTGGACGTAATCTGGAACCTGCGGACAAGTTTGGCGGGACTGGCCCGGTCGCGATCAGGAAGACCGACGGAACGGTGATCGCGCCGACTCGCCGAGTTCTCCACTGAATTGTTGCGACGGCCGACAACGGGCAGTGTTGTAGCGGATGAACGACGGCACACTCTCATTCCGGGAGGCGGCAGGCTACTGGCTCGTGTAGGTGGCGATCTCACGCGGATTTCCAAGGTGGATGCGCACCACTTCTTCTCAGCCAGCATTATAGGTTCACGGCCTAAAAGAACCCTCGAGAGGCCGAATATTAGCGAAATCAACCGAGCATCGTCTTCGACCGCTGAGGGTCATTTTCCCCGTCGTGGGTACGACGGGTTTCGAGGCAATCCGGACCTAAGATTAGAGTGCCACGGTGAGTTTGTGCCAATCGCGTCGCGAGCGGTCGCTTTCGTGCCAGCTGATTGCACGCGTCGTCTCTGAGCGGTTAGCGGACCTTCGCCTGCGCTCATCAGTGGCAGAGGGTCGTGGAGTCCGGACAGTCTGCGCACGGCTGACAGGCGTTTGAAAGCGGCCGTCGCAAAAGCTATCCTCTACGAAGGCAAGTCTGCCATGGCAGCAACGGATGGCGCTTCAAATGAGGAAAAACGGATGGCGACAACACTCTACGACCTCAGCGTGCCAACCTTTCTGCAGACCATTAGCGCCGTAGCAGGATTCCTCAACCGTGCGGTGACGCATTGCGCGGAGAAGGGGCGCTGACCCCGACGACTTCGTAAACGCACGTCTCTTCGACAATATGGCACCGTTTCATTTTCAGATCGAAGCGGCGTGGCACCATTCCGTGTGGGGCTTGGAGGCCCTGAGGACCGGCGTGTTCGACCGCCCGCGCACTAGTCGGACCAGTCCCCTTTGCCAACTTGCAAGCCATGATCGCAAGGCGGAAACGGCGCTGAAAGCGCACAACCCGGATGAGGTCAACAGCTGGTCGGGTAGGGAGCTGGACTTGCAAATCGGTCCTCAGGCTCGCCTTTAGCGTCGAAATCTTCATCCTATCGTTCTCGCTGCCCAATTTTCATTTTCACGCTGTTACTGCTTACGACATCCTGCGCGCGCGGGGCATACCAATTGGCAAGCGCGATTATGAGGCCAGCTGCGGATCAGGCCGACCTAGATTGATTCACGACACCCTTGGAGCGGACACCGCGCATCTGACCCGATGACCGCTTTTGGATTGCATGTGGCGGAAGCAATGGGAGCGAGCGACACACCGCCAGTGACAGAATGGAGGAACGAAGATGCCAGAATGAACCTGCGCGCGATGAAATTTTCGAAAGTCTATCCCTCTACGTTCAAAAAGCAGAGCGAAAAGGGGCGTTCGAAGAGGAAGTTGATCAAATCATATGCTGGCTGACGGGATCCAGCGAGTCAGGATTCGCAACAGCACAATAGAACAGGAAAGTGACTTTGATACCTTCTTCTGATCAGGCGCCGTGCATTCATCCCAATAGTTCGCTCATCAAAGGCGTCGTTTGGTGAGTGCGCGTCGAAGAAATTGAAGATCCTTTCATGCAGAAGCTTCGCTACATGGATAAACTGATCGATGAGTTGGCGAAGGGGAAAGGCGATGGAGAAAATTCTTCGTCAATGATCGAACATTATGTCAGCCGAAAATCGATCCCTGATGCAAGACCACCTGAATGGGTGACAGGTTGCGGTCGGCGAATAATCGATCCCCAACTTGCGAAATGTCGTCAGAAACAGGTCATGGGTCCAACGACCGCTTCGTCCCGCGAAGCAGAAATTCACGAACAGATGGCACATCGAAGTGGCGAGGACAGCTTTAGGTCAAAGTGGGTGCAACTCCCACCCGGCAACCGCTCCAGCCGGAAGCAACCGGAGCAGCTGTGGAGGTAACGAAATGGCTGAAGCCTTCGGTTAGCGTGTCACGATATACGGTGACAGCGCGAGTGTGCAGGCCGTAACGCGAGTGAACGCCGAGCAAGCCTCGAAAAGGTCGATGCGCGAGGCCGACCCGATAACCCTTTCGGGGAAGGCTGATACGGGTGGGTTGAGTGAGCGAAAGTGTAAGCCCAACCGCTGCGCCGGGGTAGTGGCGACAGCATGTACACAAGGAAAGTGCACGCAACACGGGAAGCCCCAGGCGTGGTCAGGGATGACCAACCGGAAGCCCGCGAGGGATAGGCCGGGCGTTGTTTTCTGGGGTGGCGGAGAGGTTCGTTGTACCGAGGAAGCCGGGTAATGCCGGCGGAGGGACGGGACCTCAGTTCAAGACAGACGCAATACGCAGTGAAGGACCTGGAGATTGGGCAACCTATCAACTCCGAAGAGTGTTCAGAAATTGCAGATGGCGTTACACGCGAAAGCTAAGGCAGAAGCCGGCTATCGCTTCTACGCCCTGTACGACAAGATCAGCCGCGAGGATGTGCTGGCTCATGCGTACGCCCAGTGCCGCTCAAACAAGGGTGCACCGGGTGTGGACGGCCAGACCTTCGCGGACGTCGAAGCGTATGGGGTTGAGCGATGGCTTGGCGAACTGGCGCTTGCGCTCAGGCAGGAGACTTATCAACCAGAACTCATCAGAAGAGTGTTCATAGCGAAAGCCAATGGCAAACTCAGGCCACTGGGCATCTCGACCTTACGTGATCGGGTCTGCATGACAGCAGCGATGCTGGTGCTAGAGCCGATCTTCGAAGCCGACCTTCCACCGGAGCAGTATGCCTACCGTCCCGGGCGCAATGCCCAACAGGCGGTGGTCGAGGTGCAAGGGCTGCTGTTTCGAGGCCACACGGAAGTCGTTGACGCCGACCTCGCGGACTACTTCGGAAGCATTCCCCATGCCGAGTTACTCAAGTCGGTAGCGCGCCGGATCGTTGATCGGCGCGTGCTGCATCTGATCAAGATGTGGCTGGTATGCCCCGTGGAAGAAACCGACGATCGAGGGAGGAAGACGCGAACAACCGAGGCCAAGGACAAGCGGTGTGGCATTCCGCAAGGTTCACCGATCTCACCACTGCTGGCCAATCTGTACATGCGCCGGTTTGTGCTGGGATGGAAGAAGCTCGGGTTGGAGCGCAGCCTCAGCTCTCGCATCGTGACTTACGCCGACGATCTCGTGATCCTGTGCCGGAAGGGTAAAGCCGAAGAGGCCTTGCAGCGACTGCGCGAGATCATGGGTAAGCTGAAGCTCACGGTCAACGAAGAGAAGACACGACTCTGCAGGGTGCCGGAAGGGGAGTTCAACTTTCTGGGCTATACGTTCGGGCGGATGTATTCGGCGAGGACCGGAAAGGCCTACCTTGGGTACCGGCCATCAAAGAAGAGCATCAAGCGCATGGTCGAGAACGTTCATGCGCTGACCGTCCGCTCGGGCAGTTGGCAAGATACCACAGAGCTGGTGGAGAAATTGAACCGCACGTTACGCGGATGGGCGAACTACTTCGAAGTAGGCACCGTCAACAAAGCGTATCGGGCGATCGACAACTACACGGCTGTGCGGTTGCGCCGGTGGTTGCGCTTCAAGCACAAGGTCAGGCGACGCAAGGGCGGGACTTATCCACTCTCGCACCTTTACGGGCACTTCGGGCTCGTACGCCTGTGCCGGCTTGGGCATGACGTGCCGTGGGTGAAGGCGTGAGGTCTTGTCCGAGAGCCGGATGTGGGAGATCCACAAGTCCAGGTTCGATGAGCGGGATGTGGAAACGGAGTCACGGTTGAGCCCCTAAGGCACCGCCAGACGAAAGAGGCGGCAACAGATCTGTTCCCCAACCTAAAACCACCGCGCCACATTCCGACTCTACCATTTTCGCCCCCGCCGGCTTGGTCGGCTATCGGAGTGCTTCTGCCGTTCCGCAAAGCGTCGACGGGCAATTTGTGCCAAAGGAGACCTCAGCGCAAGGGGTAACCCTTGAGCGACAGCGCTCGATGCGAGAGGGGAATTGGACGATCCGGTCTACATTCGCTGGAAGCGGCAACATCCCCACTTCCCGGGAGTCGCAAATGCATCGAGTTGCTCCGCCGCCGTAACGTGAGGGGCGGCTAGGTGGACATCATCTGCCACGAGTTGCAAGCAAACGCGACGGCCCATGCTGGCAGAGCTAATTACGGCGTTCCGCTGTGAGCGCGATGACCGCGTCCGCCGCGAATCCTGCTGGGCATCATCTGCGAGGCCAAGCTTGCCGGAACGCATTCGCCGCTGCTAATGGAGTACTTGCGATCGGACGACGAGGGGTTGCGCTACTGGGCAGTGGAGGGCTTGCGGCGTTTGGATACCCCCGAAACTCGCAAGGTGTTGTGGAAGGCCGGCCATCTCGTTCCACCGAAGACCAGAGGCTGACGCTACGCGCCAAGGGCGACATGACCCTTGAGCAAGGGCCAGAGCAGACCCTTACCCCATCCGATACACCGAGCTCCAACGCTTATCGCACAACATTGTGCAAGACCTGGTAATCGCAATGGCCGCCGCAATCTTCAAGAGCCTGGGCGACCTGATCTGGGATGGGTAGACTTGCGTGCTCGAGCCACGTCCGTGTATGCCGTAGCGTGCGACGCACGGTGAGCCGGCGAGCTTCATCTCCAGGTCGCACCCGAGCTCTGCCAACTGCGCGGGCGTGAGCCCTAGCCCGCCCACCACGCTTCGTGTTCGCGGAACGACGCCAGCACTTTTGACATCGCGCTTATCGGTGCCGCCTCGAACGCGAGGCACTTTCTCGAGCGCGATACGCGCACTCCGATGATCAGAAGACTCATCAGCTTGAGCCAGCAGGCGCCACGCCTGTGCGATCCCGGGCCGCTCCTGGACGATCCGACGCAGCCCCTCCCTTGCCTGCATCAGATAAGGAAGGGCAGCGGCGTCTGGAGGCCGGCGCCTGTAAGAGCCTTGTCTCGATCGCCTCCTGTCCCTCGCGCAGCAGTTCTGCACAGATCTCGCAGGTTGACGGCCATCTCTGGAACACTGGCACAGGAACCGACAAACGGTCTTACCAGCCACGACACCATGTACGACATCATGTTGGGTCCTGCTCCCATCGTCAGATCCCACCAATGCCAACGACGGGGATCTCCAGCTTACGGTGCATGCTCGACCCGAAGTGCTCGATGACGCGATCGCTTTGTTACACGGTCGCCGCCGCGACGACCAAGCGCATACAGGCTTGCGATGCCGCAAGGCGGTGAGGGGGCTTGGAGCTGGCAGCGGCTGCGAGGTCATACGGGCTGACGAACCGCCACCCTCCCGGCAATCACAAGAGCGCTGCCGCTCTCACCCCAGATGCTATGGGGCGAGCGGCGATGACATCGCGTCAATAACGGCGGGCTCACGGGCTCGCCCGACGAAAGTGGCACAAGACGCCGCGAGAAGGGGCTCGCGTCGATCCGGCAATGCTCGGGTGCGGCGAGGAATGATCCAACTCGCCTGGCGCTTCCTCCAGTTCCAGAAGGAGAGCACCTTGGCGCAGTGGTTTCGAAGCTCGCACCGAGAACGCCCGCGGCACGCGCAAGACGATGATCGTCGCCTTGGCGCGCAAGCTGCTGATCGCCCTGTGGCGGCTCGTGCGCGAGGGCGTGGTGCCGGACGGCGTCGTCCCTGCGTCCGGCACACTGAAGGGAGGTACGCGGTGAAGGACACCCGACGGTTTCGGCCCTGTCCGTCACGCTCGTGACGGGTCGCCGATGACGGTTCGAGGTGGCGGGGTCCCGACGTGACCCATGGCTTTCATGCCGTTGCGCAGAATGGGTCCGCCGCCTCGGAGCTTCGCTGCCGATGCGCATGACTGCATCATGGTCCGGGTCCTTGCGGCCCACCGAATACAAGGTTGTGGCGCGATTGTTCGTGCGCCACAAGCGAGCTCCCTCTGACGTCGTCATCCCGACCACAACGAGCGTGCCGTCGTGCTCCAGAGCCATCAAAGGCCAAGCCTGTCGGCGGCCGCCCGATGGACGCATTGCGAACACATTATGTGTTTGTTTATGCATTTAATGGGGCGCGGGGCGCCTTTTTCTGTTGACGGTGGTGCCTCTGATACCGATATCGCGACCCCGCCAAGCGCAAAACGGCACCAGAGGATAGGTGAAATGACCGAAAGTGAACACGCTGGTGATCGAGGAGATTCACGTAATTGACAATTCGACCTATGTTCCGAAAGTCAGCTCCGACATACGTGTGTTATCTCGGTTTTCTCGGAAGAATCTGCAGGCCAAAGGAAACTTGGTGGAAGGGGGCGAAATAGTCAGAAACGCTTTTCCGCAAACGAAAGACAACACGTTAGAGGGGTTTTGTCCCATTCCTGCAAGATATTGCCGGCGAGCAAAAATATTCCAACGGCACATTCGTCAGGAAGTTCAACACAGCGGCCATATGGCCATCGCTTCCTCGCCGAACTGACCGCCTACCTCGATAGTCTATATCTGCCAATAGCTCGATAGGCGCCCTATACTAATCGGTCGGAAGCGACGCTCGACGAGAGCGGGAATTCAAGAGGCGGAAATTGTTTTCCAGACGCCATCCGATCGCGGGTATACAAGCCTGGATGAGGTCGACTGCCGTTCTCTCTTCTGCTAGGCTGTCACATCAGGTACGGAAAGAACAATTCATTCAAATTGGCAAATGCGCCGCATAAAGTGCGGCTCATTGTCGAGTTTCTGGAGCACCTTGGTGCTTCATGGATCAAGTGGTCAGCGGACCATCGGCACCGCCCCGGTAGGACATCGAATCGAGTTCGGACCGGATGCGGTGCTGACCCGATTCCCTTGGATTGATCCGGAGATTTTTGGCACGTGGGAATGAGTTCTCCTCCGGTGAACCGCCTTTCGGCGGACACCGTTGCGGCCGTTTGGCAAATTCCCGGGCGGTCGTCCGAAAGGCCTCGGGGAAGGAACGCCGAGAACAGTCACCTGACCCTCCGCCGTTCCCCCTGCCGGACCGGTATCATCATGATCCATACCAAGCTCGGCCCATGAACCGGCTCGTACGCGATTAAAGATGTAGGTCGCTTCCGCACCACCCACGGTATCATGGCACCGCCGCGCTGCACGGCCCGGTCGGCAACGTGGTCGGCCGCATCACCCATATCGACTTCCGGTAATCATGCCACCGCAGTGCTCCCAGCCGCCGGACTGGCGGCTCGCTCCTTGACAGCCCGTAGCGCGTCTCGCAGATTGACCGCGTCCACCGGGGTGCCCGCCGAAGTGCCGGCTGAGAACATACCCGTTGAACCTGCCTGGGTCATGCCAGCGAAGGGAGTGTTCGATGTCCAAGACCGCCGTCCTGCTGTGCCGGTCGCGAGAGCCGAGCGTAACGGTGCACGTGTCTCGCCGGCGAGTACGGTGGGTCTCGTAGCTCGCATCCGTGGCCGCTGAGGCCAATCCGCAAACTCACTCAGGTCTTCCCATGCGATTTGGATTGTTCGGCGGCGCCGCGGCGCCGCGGTTGCCCGACGTCGCGGCGAGCGCCCAAGGCTTCTTCGATTTCGTCGAAACCAACGTCGAGGCCGAAGCGCTCGGTTTCCATTCGAGCTTCGTGACCGAGCATCACTTTACTGGCATCGGCCAGGTCTCGGCGACTCTCACCCTCCTGACCTTTATCGCGGCTCGTACGACGCGCCTTCGCCTCGGCACGGCGATTCTTGTGCTGCCATGGCACAATCCGGTGCTGCTTGCCGAGCAGGTTGCGACCTTGGATCTTCTCTCGCGCGGCAGGCTCGATCTCGGAGTCGGCAAAGGCTACCGCCACAACGAGTTCGCAGGCTTCGCGATGCCGCCCGATGAGGCCGAGCCGCGCTTCGAGGAGGTGCTCGATGTGCTCGTGCGTGCGCTCGCCTCGGACGAGCCCTTTTCCCACCGCGGCCGCTTCTTCCGCTTCGATGAGGTGGTTGTGGAACCGCCGCCGCACCAGCGGCCGCACCCGCCACTGTGGCTGGCGGCCGGCAGCGAAGCCTCGATCTCGGCCTGCGCACGCCGCGGCTTCAATCTCTTGCTCGACCAGTTCGCGTCGCCTCAGCAGATCGGCGAGCGCATCGCGATCTACCGCCGCGAGCTCGAGGCGGCAGGCCACGCGTTCGAGCCGATGCGCGTTGCCGTCGCCCGCAATATCTTCGTCGCGCGCGACGCCGCGGAGAAGCAGGAGGCCGTCAGACGGCAAGCGCAGATACACGAGAGACTGCTATCGCTCTCGCGCGGTTCGGAGAGCCGGCCGGGGTCGCACATCCTCGGGTACGCCGACACGCCTGAAGCGCATTCGCTGATCGGCACGGCTGAGGAGGTCGAGGCGGGGCTCGCCGCGCTCGAGGAGGTGGGCGTCGCCTACGTCCTGCTGTTTGGCCAGGGCTCGCGCGACAACCTGCGGCGGTTTGCCGAGAGGGTGATGCCAAAGTTCGGTGCGCCGCGAGCGCCATGATGCCTCTTGTCCTTCCGTTGGCGCGCGGAGACGAGCGGCAAAAAACAATGGGTCAGGGACGGTCTTTGCGGTCACGAAAGGCGTCGCACTAGAGGTGCTGAGCGGGTCTCTTGGACCTCAGTTAACGGACTGGCTCGATGCAGCGCCGAAGGCGCTCCATCCTGTGCCATGAACGGTCCTCGTGCGCCGCAGCAAGTGTCCAGTTGACGGCCGCGTCGTCGTTAGTTCTTCGAGTTCAGTGGACGAGCCGGTACACGTTGATCCAAGTCCGCTCGGCAAGCCAGGCTGAATGGTAGAAGCAGATCGGAATTGGAGTTCTTGGATAACTCCTCGATCGCAAGTTTTCGAAGGTCTATGCTGGGCTTTAGCAAAATCTCGATAAGCCCTTTGATCACCGCCTCTGCTTCGTGAATGACGGTCGGTGGAGCAAAGAGCCTCATTCGATTTGCAAGTCCGAAGATGCTGTTGATCGCCTCCGGGACCTATCCGTGGATCGTGCAATCGACGGCCATGGTCAACCACTACTATTTTTATGGTGTCGACGAGGACTTCGGGCCGTTCTTCCTGAAGTTCTGCTCCTACTTTCCCTATAACGCCAAGCTGTGCATCAACGGCCTGAGCGAGTGATCCAAGCGGAGTCAAACGCGCTGGACAACGGTATCAAGTCTGCGCCAACCCCAAGCTGCTACAGCGGCTGGGCGATGAGCTGACGGCGGAAAAGATCGATCGGCTGCTGCGCAAGTGGCTGCGCCGATTGCCGCATCCGTTTCCGCCACGCGATCGCGCCTCTGGCTATCGCTACCAGCTTTCGATCCTGCAGGCCGAGTTCTCGCTTACCCAGGTGCTCGATCAGCCGGTGACGGGGCGCATCTTCTTCGAGGAGGTGATCCGCGAGAACCTCGATATCGGCCGGCCCAGCCAGGTGAGCCTGGTATTCGACCGCAAGGTGACCCGCCGCACACCGGGCCGGTTTCCGTACCCGCGTCATCACCGACGGCGTCGTGCCCTCGCTGCACGTCGACTACAAGAAGTCCCGCATCAAGCAATACCACAAGCTGAGGGACAAGCGCTTCGAACCGAAACGACGATCAACGACACCCGCGACTTCGCGCATCGGCCGACGCATCGAAAATCTTGCAGGAACTGCGCAAGATCGGCTTTGCGGCCAACCGACGTCTGCTCGACGTCCAACGCATCGGCCACGATTGCTTCATCGGCGAAGCCGCGTTCCAGGACATGCAAAGACCTGTCACCGTCGGACGATCAACGCGCGGCAGCGCTGCGCTTCGCCGATCCACGTGTCCAGGCCTCTTGCACGTCCTGCTGCTGTTCGTCCTCGTCCAGGGCACCTTCAGGCATCACAGCGATCTCCGCGAGCATCTTGCTCCGCTGCTCGGGCATAAAGCCGAGCCAACTCACCCCGGACGGATCACCTACGATCTGCGACGCCTGCGCCTGCACGGCCTCATCGAGCGCATCCCGAAGTCTCACCGCTACCGCATCACCGCCAAAGGGCTGCGCACCGCGATCTTCTACACCCGCCTCTATAACCGCTCGCTACGCACCCGGATTGGCAATCATCTCACCCGATGCCGCCAATGTGAACCTGCCGCTCGCCAGATCCATTCGTGCCGCCGAAGCTGCCCTCAGCACTGGTATGATAAAGCAAATCCTTGCGGCCTGAAATTTGACCCGCATGAGGATACAAATCTTTTGATCAAGGACTCTAGGGGAGGACCGCAGCCATATGGCAGGTGTCAGCCCAGATCGAAGAAGGCAGGAGCGATGACGCGCTGGCGATGCTAGGGCTAGGGGTCAGCCAGACAGTGCGCGGGCCCGGTCGCTTTGAAATCATCGGCCGAACCCCGCAACGATCAGGTGCGCGCCAACCGCGGCAATGAGAATGGCAATAAGCAACCAGTCCATTTTCGAGCTCCCCCAAGCTCAAGCATTCCACAGACGCTGGCGCACGCGCTCTTCCAAAATTTCGTTTTTGCAATCGAGGTAAACTCCGGCCGCGGCCAGGACCCGGTTTTGTGTCCTCCAGCGGCGAAAGCGCCATCCAGGTCAGATCACGACGCGTGAAGCCAGCTCAGGCGGCCTCGGCGACGACCACCTTCAGGATCACGCGCTCCTCGGGGCGGCAGGGCCTCCGCCATGGTGCCCAGACGTTGCGGCCGGGTCTGGACGTAGCATCAGCGCGTCACCAATGCTCGGCACACTGATCATGACGCCACGTGGCGGAAACGGACGACAGGCCAAGCTCCTAGCGTTCTGCCGCGGCATGGATCCGGAGCCGGGACTCGAAGGCCGCCCTTGACGGCGCAAGCACCGTGACCGTGCGTCGGGGCCAGCCTGGGCCAGAGTAGATGGAAATTTGGGCGGTAGCGGATTTGGACGGGGCCTCCTTTCCACCCCACCCCTTTTTTCGTACTCGAACCCTCCCCCGGGTGTACCCCCCTTTCAATGCCTCGACGATCCTTGCTCGCAAAGTGAGATCTTGGCGGTACGCGTCATCGTTGCGGACAGGCTGCTGCCGCTCGTTGCTACCTGGGGCGCCATCCGGAGCTGCCCGCAGCAAACCCGGGGGTTCTGATAGCCAAAGTCAGTTACGCTGCTTACCTGGCGCTGACCGTCTGCGCGGATCGCGCTCCAAGTCTTTGGGATTGCTGATGATCTCATAAGAATCTCCTGTGATTCTGTCTATGGCAGCCGATTCGAGGAAAGCGGGGCTGCCATGTGGAGCAACGAACAGCGCAAGAAGCACAAGCCGCGAGGTGGACGTTACCCGAGTGATGTGAGCGACGAAGAGTGGGCTATTATCGAGCCGATGATCCCGCTGGCCCGCACCGGTGGGCGCAAGCGCGAGACAGACACGCGCGAGGTGTTCAACGCGATCCGCTATATAGATCGCACGGGTTGCCAGTGGCGGCAGCTGCCAAAAGATTTTCCTCCGCACACGACGGTCTATAAGTACTTCTGGGAATGGACGCGCTACGGCGTGCTCGATCGGATTCACCAAACCCTGCTGGAGAGATGCCGGGAGGCCTGCGGGCGCGAGGGCGACCCCACAGCAGCGATCATCGACACGCAGGTCGCGAAAGCGACCGAAAAAGGGGGGTCTCCATTGATCCGGTCGGTTATGATGCGGGCAAGAAAATTAAGGGCATTAAGCGCAACGCCCTCGTCGACACCGAAGGCCACCTCCTCTCGCTCGAGGTAGTCGCGGCAAATGTCCAGGATCGCGACTGTGCCGCCGGTCTGATCGAGAGGACCCTGCGGAAATATCCGCGCCTGAAAAAGATCTTCGCTGACGGCGGCTATGCCGGGCCAAAGCTCGCGAGCGCGCTTGTCGGGCTGCCGGTCGAGCTGGAAATCGTTAAACGCACCGACAAGAATGGCGGCTTTAAGGTATTGCGTCGCCGCTGGGTGATCGAGCGCACATTCTCTTGGCTGCGCCGTAATCGCCGTTTGATGGCTCACTACGAAGCACTCGCGATGAGCGCCCTGGGCTTCGCTAAGCTCGCGATGATAGCCGTCATGCTGAAACGGCTCACGCAGGTGACGCCTTGATCTATCGTGCAAACTTCCGCTCTAACAGAGCGCCAACTGATTGCGGATTACGTGGTCCTAGTCGAAGCTGCCTTGCGCCGTGACGGCGGGAGCCCACGCACTAGGCATCGTTCGGCTCAGCACTCGCGTCCTCCTGCTCTTCCATGGCCCGGTTCATCATCTCAGTCAGCATGGCCAGCCGTTCCTCATGGCCCATGCCGCCTGCACTTGCCTCGATGGAGGTCAGCTTAGGTGCACGTAGGGTGCGAGCTCCTGGCGGCCTCGAACCGCAATTCGAGCGGCGCCGTTTCATTTTGCAGGAGATCTGAGAAGAATGAGATCGGGTCGTTGCCGCTTGCCCTGATGGTCGCAAGCAACCCTTGCCGCTCCAGTGTCCTTTTGTTGGGTGTGCCTTTTGTGGCCTTTGGCGCGAACTGCATCGATCTCGATCAAGATCTCGGCCGGTTCATTGTCTTCGACCTGGCCGTACCCGTCCTTGGCCACGCTGTAGCCTCTGGCTGTTTCCTTGTTCTCGACGATATCGCTGCGTGATAAGATCGACCATATGCCGCTTCAGGCGGTTGCCCGTCGCGCGGTTGAACGTGTTGATCCGCACTTTCTCGCCGTCGTGACGAGCACCGACACGTCCTACGGCATGGTGCGCACGGGCGTGCATTGCCGCCGTTGCGGTGGCCATCTCGGCCACGTCTTCGACGATGGTCCGAGGCCCACCGGCGTGCGCTACTGCATGAACGGGGTGGCCATGACGTTCAAGTCCCCGCCCACGTAACGCTCCAAAGGGGATGCGACCATGGTGTTGTTCTTGCTCGCCTATCTCGGCGGTGTTCCTTCGGCTGAGATCGGAGTTGAGCAATACGTAACTGAACGAAGCACTAC